>Ga0315273_10000027_pt1 | contig 119652 bp, 114 predicted proteins | sample YL17G02_0_MG_FD_205753 | JGI IMG/M metagenome (GOLD analysis project Ga0315273, IMG submission 205753) | Sediment microbial communities from Yellowstone Lake, YNP, Wyoming, USA - YL17G02_0 | ecosystem: Environmental > Aquatic > Freshwater > Lake > Sediment | place: USA: Wyoming | collected... | reverse complement strand
ATGTTCCATGCTACCGGCCCGACCATGACGGTGCGTGCCCTTCTGGGTGTGATGAACTGGACCATCACCTGGTACCGCCCAAGCGGATCGTTATCCATCGGGCAGATCTCCGACCAATTTGCCACCCTCGTCCTGGACGGGTTGCGAAGGCATTGACAATGAATATCCATTCAAAAAGGATCCCCTATACCTTCCAGTCCTTCGAGACCACCGGCGGGGCGCGCATTTTCCGCATTCCTATGAACGTTTTCCCGGATTTCTGGGCCTATGCTTACCTGGTTCTGGTGGATGGTCACACTGTGCTGATAGACGCTGGTTCCGGTTTTGGCGATTCCAATGCCCACCTGGAAGCCGGGTTCGATCAAGCCAGCCGCGCGGCCGGGCACACAATTCGCTTGGAAGACCTCACCCACATACTGATCACCCACGGCCATATTGACCATTTTGGTGGGCTCGTCCTCCTGCGCGACCGCACCCGCGCCCTCATCGGCATCCACGAACTCGACCTGGGCAACCTGGCCTGTTACGAGGAGCGTGTGGCCATCGCCGAGAATCGGCTGAAGGCCTATCTGGTAGAGGCCGGTGTCCCGGAAGATAAGCGCCAGGGCATCCTCAACATGTACAGCCTCAATAAGTTGCTTTCCCATTCGGTGAATGTGGATTTCACTTACGAATCCAGGGGGATGCGTCTCGGCTCTTTCGAAATGTTGCACGTCCCGGGGCACTGCGCCGGGCATGTTGTCATCCGCCTGCACAACATCCTCTTCAGCGGCGATCATGTACTTGGCAGGATCTCTCCCCACCAGAGCCCCGAGCGCCTGACGCTCTACACGGGCCTGGGACATTATCTTGATTCGCTGGATTTGCTCGAGAAATGGGCTGTTGGTTTGTCTCTAACCCTGGCTGGTCACGATGACCCGATCCTCAATCTGCCGGCCCGCCTGGCCGGGATCCGCCGGGCGCACGCCGCCCGGTTGAAGATCACCTTGAGATTTTTCGCCGAACCGCATACCATCGCCGAGGTCTCTAAGGAGCTCTTTGGCAGCGTGAATGGGTACAATATCTTGCTGGCCATCGAAGAGGCCGGCGCCCATGTGGAATATCTTTACCAGCGCGGCCTGCTGCACATTGTCAACACGGATGATCTGGAATCTGATTACTGCCCGGTGGTCACCCGATATCAGCGCAGCGATGATGCGGTCACAAAGAAGATCAAGCTGTTATAAAATGGTCTCAGATCGCCAGGATCTGTCCAGAGCGCATTACCCGAAGGAAAATGTGCTGGAAGCTAAAAAAAGTCAACCAGGTTCAGTGTATCTATGATCCCATACCCAAAGGAGGAGCCATGTATTCTTTTGAACCGTCAGATGAACAAAAAATGCTGATCAATGCCGTCAACCGCTACGCCACCAGCGACCTGCGGAAAGCGGCCCACGATGCGGAGGAGAATAAAGCACTCCCGCCCAGGGTGATCAGCAAAGGTTGGGAACTGGGTGTGTTGCAGGCATCCATTCCAGAGGCCTACAGCGGATTTGGGGAACGCTCAGCTGTGACCGGAGCGCTGGCCGCCGAGGAACTGGCTTTCGGTGACCTGGCCGGAGCGCTGGCGGTCGGGATCCCGGGTCTGTTCGCCCTGCCCATCCTGCTGGCTGGTAGCGAGGAGCAGAAGAAACTCTACCTGCCCACGATCATCGAAGCTGACTGGCAGCCCTACACGGCCGCCCTGATCGAGCCCTCGTTCGACTTTGACCCCAACGAGTTGAAGACAACCGCCAAAGCCGAAGCTAGCCACTACGTCCTGACCGGCGGGAAGACATTTGTCCCGTTTGCCAACCAGGCCCAGGCGATGATCGTCTACGCCCGGTTGGAGAAAGGGACGAAAGCATTCATTGTCCCTATGGGCGCGGCCGGGTTGAAGGTGGGGGCGGAACGCGAAAAATTGATGGGGCTGAACGCCGTCCCGTTTTTCAATGTTGCACTTGAGGGAGTGAAAGTCCCCCTGGCCAATCTCCTGCCAGGCGATTTTGCTCCGATCCTGGATTCCAGCCGCGTGGCTGTGGCAGCGATGGCTATCGGGGTGGCAAAAGCAGCATTTGAATATTCGCGTGACTATGCCAAGGATCGCGACGTATTCGGCGTGAAGGTGGCTCAGAAACAGGCTATCGCTTTCATGCTGGCCGAGATGATGACTGAGATCGAAGCCATCCGCCTTCTGGTTTGGGAGGCGGCCTGGGCTATTGACAACAAGAAAGAAGATGCCAGTCTGAGAGCCTATCTGGCTGTGACCGGTGCGAGTGACATGGCGATGATGGTCACTGACCGGGCTGTGCAGATCCTGGGCGGCCACGGTTACATCCGCGAACACCCGGTCGAACTGTGGATGCGCAACGGACGCGGGTTCGCGACCTTTACCGGGCTTGCCATGCTATAGCGCCAAAGGAGGATGACTATGATTGACTTTGAAATGCCCGAAAAAATTGCTGGGACCCGTCTGGTTGTCGAGACGGTGGCGGTCAACATGATGCGCCCGGTCTCGCGCTATTTCGACGAGCACGAGCACGAGGTCCCATGGGATTACATCAATTTTATGCACACAGCTACGCGTGCCATGGGCGGCAGTTCGATGGTACCGTCTGAAAAGAAGGAAGGTCCGCGCTTTGGCTTTCAGCGTCTGGCAGTGATGGTGGAGGTGCTCTCCTGGGGCGATGCCGGAATTTACCTTTGCACACCCGGTGGTATGCTGGGCTCGGCGGCAGTCTCGGCCACCGGCACACCTGAACAGAAGGAACGATTCCTCAAGCGCTTCCGTGGTGAAACCCCGGTTTTCGATGCTATGTGCATGACCGAACCGCAAGCTGGCTCGGATACGTCTGCTATCCGCGCCACGGCGGTGCTGGATAAGGAGAAAAAAGAGTGGGTGCTGAACGGTGAGAAAATATTTGTAACCTCCGGGCATAAAGCCATGCTCGACTCGGAAGGCTTTATTGTAGTCTGGGCGACGATTGACCCGGCTGCTGGGCGTGCCGGGATGCGTCCGTTCGTGGTGGAGGCCAGGACAGCTGGTTGCCAGGTCACAAAGATGGAGCACAAACTCGGCATCCGCGCCAGCGACACGGTTTCCATCCTCCTGCAGGATTGCCGTGTTCCGTTCGAGAACCTCCTCGGCAGCCCGGAAGTTGTCACCGATAAGGCCACTACCGGCTTCAAGGGCGCCATGGCGACCTTTGATGCGACGCGGCCCATTGTTGCTGCACAGGCTATTGGTCTGGCACGTGCCACGCTGGAATTACTCAAGGAGATGCTGGCAGACCGTGGTGTCACGATTCGCTATGGATTGCCGCGCCAGAAGTTGACGTCTGTTGAAAAAGATGTGATTGAAATGGAGATCCAGCTGCGTTCGGCCTGGTGGCTTGTGCTCAAAGCGGTTTGGATGATGGATAACGGCAAGCCGAACTCGTTGGAATCCTCGATGTCCAAAGTCCGCGCCGGCGATGTGGTCAACAGGATTACCCAGAAGGCTGTGGAGATCATGGGGCCGCTCGGTTACAGCCGCGAGTATCTCTTGGAAAAGTGGTTCCGGGATGCCAAGATCAGCGATATTTATGAGGGCACCGGACAGATCAACCGGCTGGTGGTAGCGCGGCAGATTCTGGGCTATCGCTCGAGTGAGTTGAGATGATCCTAAACAGGCCTCACCAAACCCCACCCGGCGCTTGGCGCCAAATTCTCTTCCAACTCTCTTCGGGAGAGGGAATGAAGAAGGGATGGGGATGGGTAATGGAAACGGAGGAGGAAACATGACCTACAAAATTCATTCTGCTGTGGTCGTCGGTGCAGGGACGATGGGCGCGGCTCTCGCTGCCCACCTGGCCAACGTTGGCGTGTCGGTGACACTTTTGGACATTGTCCCGAACAAACTCAAGCCTGGGGAAGAGGCTGCGAAACTGACCCTAAAGGATAAAGCGGTTCGCAACCGCATCGTCACCGAAGGCTGGGATCGGTGCGTCAAAGCCCGTCCGGCCAACTTGATGGCGTCCGATTTGGCGACACTTGTCAAACTGGGTAACCTCGAAGACGATTTCGATGTCATCGCCAGGGCTGATTGGATCGTCGAAGTCATTGTCGAGAACCTGAAGATCAAGCAGGATTTGATGACGCGCGTGGACGCCATCCGCAAGCCGGAAGCCATCATTAGCACCAACACTTCCGGCATTCCGATTATGGAAATTGCTGACGGTCGATCGAAGGGTTTTAAGCAGCACTTCCTCGGAACGCATTTCTTCAACCCGCCGCGCTATTTGAAGTTGCTGGAGATCATTCCAACCGGAGACACCCTGCCTGCTGTGACCAGGTTCATGGCATGGTTCGGGGAGTTCAGGCTGGGCAAAGGTATCGTCCAGTGCAAGGACACCCCCAATTTCATCGGTAACCGCGTTGCCTTCGGGACAGGCGCATTCGCGTTGAATTACATCCTCGAAAATAACTTCACTGTCGACGAGGTGGATGCGCTCACTGGGCCCTTGATGGGACATCCCAAAACGGCCACCTTCCGGCTGATAGATTTGGTTGGAGTGGACGTGTGGGAGCACGTCGGAACGAATCTGAAGGAAGCCATCCCGCATGATAAATATGCCATGCCATCCCTGACGGCTGAAAAGCCGGTCAAACTTGTGCATACCTTGATCGAGCGGGGCTGGTTGGGCAACAAGACTAAAGTTGGCTTCTACAAGGAAGTCCGAACCGACGAAGGGAAAAAGGAGTTCTGGTCGCTTGACCTGAAGACGCTGGAACATGCGGCTCCGTCCAAGCCTCGCTTCGACTCGGTCGGGAAGGCGAAGGATATTGATGGCCTCAGAGAACGGTTGAAAGTGATCTTGGGTGAATCCGACCGCGCTGCGCAGCTGATAAAAGTTCTGACCTTTCAGAGCCTCCAGTATGCCTCGGTCATCATCCCTGAGGTTGCCGATACACCCAAGCCGGTTGATGATGCCGTCCGTTGGGGTTTCATGCACGAGGCCGGGCCGTTCGAAATTTGGGACATGTTGGGGGTGCCTGAAACAGCCAGGCAGATGAAAGCTGCGGGTTTCGCCCCTGCCGGTTGGGTGGCGGACATGCTCAAAGCAGGGAGCGAAACGTTTTACAAGTACAAAGGTGACAGCAAGGTTGGTGTCTACGATGTAGCCAGGCAGAAATATGTCACCATCCCCAAAACGCCGGGACTGATATTGTTAAGTGAACTGAAGAAGGACCGGAGGGTCATAAGTGAAAATCCCGGTGCGTCGCTTTATGACATCGGTGACGGCGTGGCCCTGGTTGAATTTCATACCAAGATGAATGCCTTGGACGATGACATTTTTGCGATCGCCGACGAGGCACTTGACCGCACAGAAAAAGAATTCATAGGACTGGTGATCGGTAACGAGGGCGAGAATTTCAGCGCCGGAGCGAACATCGGCCTGATCCTTATGGGCGCCAAATCCCAGCAATGGGATATGCTTGAACATGTTGTGAAAAGATTCCAGAATCTGAACATGCGCATGCGCTTTTTCCCCAAACCGGTGGTGATCGCTCCGGCAGGATTGGCGCTGGGCGGCGGCTGCGAAGTGACCATGCATGGCAGCCGTGTCGTAGCCGCGGCAGAAACATATATCGGGCTGGTCGAACTTGGCGTGGGCGTCATCCCGGCTGGTGGTGGCACGAAAGAGATGATACGCCGCATCATCAACCCGGGCATGCGTGTGCCGGGTGTAGACATCTTCCCATTCTTGCAGCGGGTCTTTGAACAAATCGGCCAGGCCAGGGTGGCAACCAGCGCCGGGGAAGCCCGTCAAATGGGCTTCCTGGGTCCGGCTGACAGGGTTGTGATGAATCGTGCACACCTGCTGACGGAAGCCAAGCGCGAGGCCATGCACATGGCTGCGACGGGTTTCCATCCGCCCGCTCCGGAACTCATCTACGCTGGTGGGCGGGAGTCTCTTGCGGCGCTACGGATTGGCGCCTGGACATTCAAAGAAGGCAAGTATATTACCGAATACGAGGGCGTGATTGCAGGGAAACTCGCCAATGTTATGGCTGGTGGCGACCTGAGCCGTCCAACCTGGGTCAGTGAGCAATACATCCTCGACCTGGAGTGCGAGGCATTTCTTTCCCTGTGCGGCGAGGAAAAAACCCAGGCACGTTTGTTCAATATGCTCCAGACCGGCAAGCCGTTACGGAACTAGGAGGTATGGATGACACGCGATGCTGTGATCGTATCTGCTGTACGCACTCCCGTTGGGAAAGGCAAACGCGGCGGACTGGCGACTGTCCGCCCGGATGAGCTGGCCGCAGCAGTTGTTAAGGCACTACTCGCCCGGACCCCGGGCCTGGATCCAAAGGAAATTGACGACGTTATTCTCGGCTGTGCATTCCCGGAGGGCGAACAGGGCATGAACATGGCGCGTATGGTGGCGCTGCGAGCTGGTCTGCCAGATTCGGTGCCGGGAGAAACCATCAATCGTTACTGCTCATCTGGCGTCCAGAGCATTGCTCACGCGGCCTATGCCATCCTGTCCGGTCAGATTGATGTGGCGATTGCCGGTGGAGTCGAGTCGATGAGCATGGTGCCGATGATGGGTTATAAATTCTCGGTTAACCCCTACTTTGCGGCAGAATTACCCCATTACTATACCAATATGGGTCTGACCGCCGAGAACGTGGCGGTGAGATACAAGATTTGCCGCCAGGATCAGGACGCTTTTGCATTACGTTCCCACCAACATGCATCTGCGGCGGTCAATTCCGGCAAATTCGATCCCGAACTGGTCCCGGTTGACGTGGAGCTGAAGGAACTGGGAGCAGACGGCAAATCGGAGTCGAAGAAATTCACGGTAAAACGGGACGAAGGTCCGCGCGCCGATACCAGCCTGGAAGCACTCGCCAAACTTAAGCCAGCCTTCAAAGAAGGTGGAACAGTAACAGCGGGCAACTCCTCGCAAGTGTCCGATGGCGCAGCAGGAGTGGTCATCATGTCCGGTGAAAAAGCTCAGGCGCTGGGGCTCAAGCCGCTGGTGCGCTTCGTGGACTTTGCAGTCGGCGGCGTCCCGCCGGAGGTGATGGGCATCGGACCGGTGGTCGCAATTCCGAAAGCGCTCAAATTGGCCGGGTTGTCACTGAACGACATTGACTTGATCGAACTGAATGAGGCCTTTGCTGCGCAGTCTTTGGCTGTGGCGCGCGAATTGGGTTTGGATATGGAGAAGGTCAACGTCAACGGTGGCGCGATTGCCCTCGGGCATCCGCTTGGCTGCACCGGTGCAAAACTGACCACCCAATTGATCTACGAAATGGCGCGCCGCAAGGCAAAGTATGGAATGGTGTCCATGTGCATTGGGGGTGGTATGGGCGCAGCCTCCATCTTTGAGAACTTGCAAAATTAACCCCTTACCCCCCTTCCCGGACGTTGGTGCCGGGAGAAGATCGAAAGGAATTCTCTTGTCTGGGTAGTACTAAAATCAAAGGAGAAAATGATGGGTCTAACAGTTACTGAACTCATGTCCAAAATGCCGAAGGCTTTCCTTCCGGAAAAGGCTCCTGGGTTGGACGCGGTCATCCAGTTTAATTTCAGTGGTGCGGAAGCGGGCGACTGGTTCGCCACGATAAAAACGGACATATGCACGGTCGAAAAAGGTGCGCACCCCAGCCCAAAGATGACTTTGTCCTCCGATTCTGATGACTACGTCAAAATCTTCACCGGTGAACTTGACGGCATGCAGGCCTTCATGGGAGGCAAACTGAAGCTGGCTGGCGACCTGAACCTGGCGATGAAATTAATGACCATGTTCAAAATACGCTGACGAAGATCTCCCGCAGGATCGAAAGACCTGCGGGAGATCGGATTATCCCAAATAATCATATCTTGGGAAAAAATGATCAGCCTCTAAGTTTTACTTGATCTCCGCCTCTTTATGTTGCCTTACCAACTCGCGGCGCAGGACCTTGCCGACGGTGGTCTTTGGCAGTTCGAAGCGAAACTCGACCTGCCGGGGGATTTTGAACCTCGCCAGGTTTTTTTTACACCATTCCTTAACCTCATCCTCCGTCAAGGTTTCGCCGGGTTTGACCACCACCCAAGCCTTGACTGCCTCGCCTCGCAGGGGATCGGGAACGCCAGCCACGCCGACTTCCAATACTTTCGGATGTGTGGCGATGACCTCTTCCACTTCGCGTGGCCAGACCTGCTCGCCACCTGGCTTGATCAGTTCCTTTTTTCGGTCCACGATGTAGAAGTAGCCATCCTCATCCATGCGGGCGATATCGCCAGTGAAGAGCCACACCCTTCCATCTTTCAACTTACGCAATGTATTGGCTGTTTCGACGGGCATGTTGTGATAGCCTTTCATCACCTGCGGACCGTGAACAGCCAGTTCACCGATCTCACCGATTTTCAGTTCGGTCTCGCCATCATCCAGGCTGATGATTTTTGCATCTACATCGGGGAAGGGCATGCCGATCGATCCGGTTTTATTCATACCCAGTTGTGGGTTGCAGTGGGTGGCTGTTGGTGCTTCCGAAAGCCCATAGCCTTCGAAGACCTTGCCGCCGCTAAGCGCCTCGAACCGTTCCTTGGTTTCGCGCATCAAGGGCGCAGAGCCGGAAATGCAGGCCTTGATCGAGCCCAGATCATATTTCCCGGCGACGACATCTTGTCGGTTATTAATTGCGTTATACAGCATGGGGATGCCCGGGAAGACAGTTGGGTGGAATTTCTTAATATTTACCAACAAATCCTGTATGTCACGAGGGTTGGGTACCATCACCAGGCTGGCACCCATGGAGATTCCAAAGAGCATCCCAACCACCATGCCGTATACATGGAATAGCGGGATGGCCATCAGCACAATTTCCTCCCCTGCCATTAAGTTGGGCATCCAACAATCGACCTGGAGGGTATTGGCAACCAGGTTGGAGTGCATGGCTACTGCTGCTTTCGAGACACCGGTAGTGCCGCCGCTATACTGGAAAAGAGCGACGTCATCTCCACCAATATTCAGTTTGGGGCGGTTCTCAGCCTTGTACCTGGAAATCAGTTCATCCAACCAGATGTCGCCAGGCTCCAATTTAACGCGAAAACCGCCTTTTTTCTCCTTGAGGAGCGTGAACAGGATTTTCAGCGCAGGAGGTAATGTCTCTTTTATATTCGTTACTACCAGTGTCTTGATGGTCGTCTCGGGTTGAGCAGCTTTCATCGTTTTGTAGAAATTGCTCATCACGAACATGATCTCGATGCCAGCATCATTGGCGTGATGGACAATCTCAGGGGCTGTATAACGAGAGTCTATGGCGACAACCACTCCGCCGGCCTTGAGAATACCAAAGTAGACCATGACAAACTGCGGTGTATTGGGGATGAACATTCCCACTCGGTCGCCCTTCTTGACGCCCATCCCGACCAGAGCCGCGGCTAGTTTATCAGTGATCGCATCCATTTCCCTGAAGGAAATGGATGCACCCTTGAAGATGGTGCAGGCGAGATCGGGATATTTTCTCGCCGATTCTTCCAGGAAATGGAAAATGGGAACAGATGGATATTTGATTGTTTGCGGGACTCCTTTGTCATAGTGAGCAATCCAAGGATGTGCATCCATATTTTTCTTCCTCCTCCGTAGAATAATTTTGGCGAATGTCTAATAATAGTATAGGGACATTAAAGTAAAAAGTCAATGATGTATTTCCATTTATTTATATTTCGGCATTTTTTGAGGAGCTCGTGGATGAATCTTATAGAATTCTTGACTTCGAGTCTACGCTGTGCTAGAATGTAGAAGTTCCCAAACTTGCGTATAGAAGTTTCCATATGACCAATCTACGTCGTCCTCTTCGGCTTAACGTTGGATTTCTGATCAAATCGCCGATCGGTACTCGGCGTGATTTTAATTTCGACTATGACAAGATGCGCCTGGGGGAGGATCTGACGGTGGAAAATTTTTCCGGCACGGCGTGTTTTGACCGCACCCAACAAGGGCTTTTACTCCAGGGTAAGTTCGGAGCAGCCGCAAACCTGGAATGTGTTCGCTGCCTGGAAACCTTTTCCCAACCCCTTAATTGGTCGTTTTCCGACCTGTATGCTTTCGATATTGACAATATCACCGATTCCGGCCTGATCGTGCCGGAAGATGCGCAAATTGACTTGGAGCCCCTGTTGCGTGAATATGCATTGCTCGAATTTCCCATCAGCCCGGTGTGTAAACAGGAATGTAAAGGCCTCTGCCCGGTTTGTGGTGAGAATGTGAACCAGATCGCCTGTGGACACCGTCTCGAGCCCGATTCGCCGTTCGCGGCGTTGAAGGACCTGTTGAAGTAGGACGCGCCTGATGAGGAGGGAAATCATTGGCACCACTTGATCGGCCGCATCGTTATCGGGAAGTTTTGAACCTTCTTCTGGAGAAAGCCTCCGTGCAAGGATATTTGACTACCGACGACCTGCTGGAAGTTTCTCCCGAAGTGGGAGAGGATACCGAGCGGCTGTCTGTAATCATGCTTGCTCTTCGCCACAGGGGAGTGGATGTCGTGGACCCTGAAGTATTTGATACTCCTCCTGCTGACATTTCCGTTGTTCCGGGTCTGGAGCCCTGGACCGAACCGAATCCTGTGGTCAGCGATTATTCCAGCGATGATACAGTGGGCATGTATCTCAAGGAGATGTCGCATGTCCCGCTGCTCAAGGCGGACGAGGAATTCGAGATTGCTATCCGTATCGAGGATGGGCGCAAGGCCAAAGCCAATTTGATCTGCGCATCCGGCCGCAAACGGATTTTTGAACGGCAGCGGCTGGAAGCCCTCGTGCAAGACGGGATTATGGCCCGTGAACACATTATTAAGGCCAACACACGCTTGGTGGTTAGCATCGCCAAGCGTTACATGGGACGTGGTGTGGCTTTCCTGGACCTGATCCAGGAGGGCAACCTCGGCCTCATGAAAGCGGTTGAGAAATTTGATGTCCATAAAGGCTTCCGATTCTCAACTTACGCCACCTGGTGGATCAGGCAGACAGTCACTCGCGCCATCGCTGACCAGGCGCGCACCATCCGAATCCCGGTCCATATGAGTGACCGCATTCGGAAAACCTACAAGACCACCCATGACCTGGAACAGCGCCTGGGACGCGTACCCACGGTCGATGAATTAGCGGTGGAAATGGGTTTGGATCTACAAAAAATGCAGTGGACTCTCCAGGTTTCCTGGTTGCCACTTTCGCTGGAGAGTCCGGTCGGGGAAGACGGAGAGTCCGAACTGGGGATGTTCATCGAAGATGAACTGACCCCCACGCCAATGCATAGCGTCTATGAGTCCATGCTCAAGGCGAAGATTGACGAGGTACTGGGTACTTTGACGCCGCGTGAGGCGCGCATATTGCGCTTACGTTTCGGGCTGGACACGGGTGTCTCATACACGCTGGAGGAAGTGGGGAAGAAGTTTGGCCTGACACGAGAACGCATCCGCCAGATTGAAGGGAAAGCATTGCGGCGGTTACGCCATCCTAGGCGGGCGAGGCAGTTGAAGGAGTATTTGTAAGAAGCAGGGAGGGAATAGGTGATCGGGAGATTGGGGATGGGGAAATTTGGTAGTCGAGAAGGGTGATGGCTAATGTACTTCCACGATCCGTACTCGAAGAAGTCGATAGCGAAATCGAGTGCCGGCTGGAAAAAGACTAAAATACCATCAGCCTCCCCCTACTGGGAGGCGTTGTTCGAACCCCTTTTGGTTCGTATTACCGACTTCAGTCGTTTGATACGACTAAATTGGCCACACCCTGATTTCATTTCTGAACTGTATACAACCGCTGATACAACCCGCCCAATTTGATCAACTCATCGTGTGTCCCCGTCTCGCAGATGGACTTGTCCTCCAGAACAACGATCTTGTCTGCGTTGCGGATGGTGGAAAGTCGGTGGGCGATGACGATGGTGGTGCGTCCCTGCATCAGGTGTTCGAGCGCCTGCTGAATGAGCTGTTCGGTCTCGGTGTCCACCGAGGAGGTCGCTTCATCTAAAATCAATATCGGGGCATTTTTCAAGATGGCACGTGTGATGGACAGGCGCTGCTTCTGCCCACCTGAGAGCTTGACTCCTCGCTCGCCGATGAGAGTATCGTAACCCTCGGGCAGGTCGGCGATGAAGTCGTGGGCGTTGGCGGTTTTTGCAGCCGCGATCATTTCTTCCTCGTCGGCGTTTGGACGGCCGAAGAGAAGGTTCTCGCGCACCGTCCCATAGAACAAGAACACATCCTGCAAGACGATGCTGATTTGCCCGCGTAGACTGTCCAGAGTGTAATCGCACAGGTTGCGCCCGTCCAACGTAATCACACCGCTGGTAACGTCGTAAAAGCGTGGGATGAGGCTTACAAGGGTTGTCTTGCCCACACCTGTCGGTCCAACCAGTGCCACCACCGATTTAGCTGGTATCTCCAGTGACACATCCTCCAGCACCGGGATGCCTTCGGTGTATTCAAAGCTGACGTTGTGAAAGACAAACTCGCCGTGCGCCCGACCCGTCACTGGCTCTGCGCCTCGGGTGGTCTGCGGCTCGCGGGGCTCTGCCAAAAGATCGGCCACCCGGTCCGCTCCTGCCAGTGACGACTGGACTCCCTCCCATGCGCCACTCAGGTTTCGAACGGGGGAGTAGAAACTCTCCAGGTAAAGGAAGAAGGCCACCAGGTCCGCAACAGGCAACGTGCCCTGGAGTGCCAGCCGTCCACCGAAGTAGATGACAATTAACGTCCCAATCGAGGACGTGAATTCCACGAATGGCTGGAAAGTCGCCATCAGTTTAAGCGCTTTTAGCAAGGACTTGCGGTAGTTGTCGATCCCGGTATGAACCCGTTTCGCCTCGTCTTCTTCTCGGGTAAAGGCCTTGATCTCGCGGATGCCCGAAAGATTGTCATTAAGCAGAGCGTTCAGGTTGCCGAGTTCCATCTGGCGGATCCGAAAGGCTGGTCGAACGCGTTTGGCGTATATTTGGAGTGACAGAATGACCAGCGGGATGGGGAGGGTGCTGAGCAGGGTCAGTTTCCAGTTCAGGCCGAGCAGGACAGCGGTCACGCCGAACAAGGTGACGACATTAACAACCACATCTGGGATGGCGTGGGATATGAGATGCTCGAAAAGATCGGTATCATTGACCACGTTGGACATCAACTGACCAACCTGCTTGTCTTCATAAAATCGCAAGGAGAGACGCTGCATATGATCGTAAATATATTTGCGTACATCAGCCACCACGCCCCAGCCAGCCACATGGGCGACATACGAGCGAACGAACTGGAGGCCCGCTCGGCCGATGTAGGCGATAAACACAATAATGGCCAGTTTGGTGACATAGCCCATATTTTCCGCGCTGGCTGTCGGTCCAGTCACATTGGCGACCAGCAGTTTGACAATCCATGGGATGAGCAGTTGGATGCCCACCAGGACCAACATGCTGACGGTTGTGACGACCAGCGAGAGGGTGTATTTGCGAGCATAATTGAAAATGAGTTGGAAGGGTTTCATCAATGACCTCGGGGATGATTGTACAACCAGTTACTCGATCTGTGGTGACAATTCGATAGCAACCCAAAAAGAACTACCAAGTTGCATGGGTAGTCCTTTGGGTTAGACCTGTAATCTTAGACCGAGAAACAATTTATGAAATGATCCCGGTCTCCTTTAGATATAGTACCAAGCGCTCTGCTTCGGCCTCGAGACTGGCGAGCAGTTTGGGAGCGGTGGCGAAGTCATCCTGGCGGCCCAGAGCTTCGAGTTCAGCGGACAATCTGGTGACCGGGTCGGAGCTGAAGTTGGCCGAGACACCCTTCAGATTGTGAGCAAGCCGGCTGAGATCGGTGGCGTTGTGAGCCTCAATGGCAGTTTTTATGTCTTTGAAGCGTTCAGGGAAACCAGCAATATAATCCCGGCTCATTTCTATAAGGAATGGCCGATCGCCGCTGAAACGTTCGAGAGCACCTTCGATATTCATCGGGAGGTCGTTCATTGGCGGAGCGGGGGGTTCGGTTGGAGTCAGGCTGGAAGGAGCTGCAGAGGGAATTGGTTCCTCGGTCCCAACCGGTTGCGCTTCGTCATGTTCCGAAGGTTGCAACCAGCGATCGAGCACACCTAACAGAATGCGGATTTCAAGGGGTTTGGAAACATAATCATCCATCCCCGCCTCAAGGCAGCGTTCGCGGTCGCCTTTCATGGCGTGGGCAGTCATGGCAACGATGGGAATGTGCTGGCGGCCGGCCTCCCATTCACGGATGATGCGAGTGGCCTGGAGGCCATCCAACTCAGGCATCTGCACATCCATCAGGATGACATTGTATTTTCCTGTTTTTGTTTTTTCGATGACTTGCAGGCCGTTTTCAACCGCATCCACGAAAAAGCCCGCCTTATTGAGCACGATCACCGCCAATTTCTGGTTGATGGGATTATCCTCCGCCAGCAGGATGCGCTGATTGGATTGCCTCTGCTCCGCAAGCAGGTGGCGAGTGATGATGGCTGGTTCCTTTTCTTCTTTGCGACCCAGGACTGCTACCAGTGCCTCGTAGAGCATATGTTGGCGGACAGGTTTGAGCAGGTAGCCCGAACAACCCAAGGCTTGCATATGGGCGGCGTCTCCACGCTGGCCGATGGAAGTCAGGACGATGATGTGGACTTCTCTTAGAGCCGGATCACCCTTGATAGCCCGGGCGGTTTGCTCGCCGTCCATGCCTGGCATTTGCATATCAAGCAAGACCACCTGGAATGAATCGCCATCCCGCAACGCGTTGCGTAGAACCTCGATCGCTTTTGAACCACTGGCCACGGTAACCACCCGGCAACCGAACCCTTCTATCGTCTTGGTCAGGATGGTCCGGTTGGTGGCATTGTCGTCCACACCAAGGATGCGTATTCCAGAAAGGTTGACCGGACTAATAATGAGCGGGGTTGTCCCGCGCTTTTCGGCAGGTTGTTTTTCAAAATTAATCTGAAACCAGAATGTGCTTCCAACCCCCGCGATGCTTTGTAATCCAATCTCGCCTCCCATCGCCTCCACTAGTTGTTTGCAGATAGTCAGACCCAATCCGCTTCCGCCATATTTACGCGTGGTGGAGCCATCGGCCTGAGTGAACCGTTCGAAAACGGATTGCTGCCGGTCAGGTGGAATACCGATGCCGGTATCTTGTATAGAGAAATAGATCGTGGCATGCGTATCGGTTTCGCCGACTGGTTCGGCGCGGATGACAACTTCACCCTGATGGGTGAATTTAATCGCATTCCCAATCAAATTGATCATGATCTGGCGGAGACGAGCCGGGTCGCCCTTCAATTCGGACATCAGGTCCGGGTCGATCAGGGATGCGAGTTCCAAGCCCTTATCCTGGGCGCGCTGAGCGAGAGAGGAAGCCGCATCCTCGACGGTCGTCCGCAAATTAAAGTTGATATTTTCAAGCTCCATCCTTTTGGCTTCAATTTTGGAGAAATCAAGAATGTCGTTGATGAGCTTTAGTAAAGTTTCGGCGCTCTGGAGGGAGATATTCAGAAATTCCCGCTGCTCATCTGTCAGACTAGTATCCAGCGCCAGTTCAAGCATACCGATCACGCCGTTCATCGGGGTGCGGATTTCATGGCTCATATTGGCGAGAAATTCGCTCTTGGCCTGGTTGGCTTCCTCCGCTTCTTGCCGGGCGCGAAGGAGTTCGGTGATATTGTGATAGATACCCAGCGCCCCGACCTTTTGCTCACCGACGATGACCGGGACCGCAAATATTTCCACATCAACAAATTTACCATCCTTACGCCGCCGTTTCCCAATCCCATGAATGGTGCCGCCGGTCAAAGTCTGTTGGGTAAATTGAGCGGCCTCGTGGAAAGTCGCTTCGGTGGTGATCAAGTTATCCAGGTCGGCTCCGACGATCTCGTCTTGTGTGTATCCGAATAGATTTTCAAAGGCGGGGTTGCAGGAGGTTATTTGTTCTTTTTCATCCAGGACGATAATTGAAGCCGGGTTGTTCACGACCAGGGATTCAAAGAATCTCTTTTGCCGGACAATATCATCCTCGATTTGCTTCCGCTTTGAAATATCGTGCAGAACATGTATTGTACGCGGCGAACCTTCGAGTGCTATTGGTTCAATGAGCACTTCAAAAATCCCGCCAAGCCGCGGGATTTCCATTTCTCCGCCATGCAATTCTGGGGGCACTGAACGGTCTTTTGCGCAGATCACTTCCAGCAGTGGGCTCCCAATAATTGCCTGGAAGGACGAATTGAGTTTCTGAACGGCGGCTTTGTTAACGCGAGTAATATTTCCACCGGAATCAGTAACAAAGATCAGGTCGGCGACAGCATCAAAAATGGTTTCCCATTCTTTCTTACCGCGGCTGATTACTGTCTCAACCTGCTGGAGCAATTCCAATTCTTGGGCAAGCTGGTTGTTGACCATCTTCAGTTCTGCGGTGCGTTGCTCGACCGTATGTGCCAGTTCATTTTTCATATTCGTCAGGCGTTCCTGACGAAAGCCAATCAGGGTGAATGTCATTCCAAGGACCAGGGGGGCGGAATCGATATACCATAACAAAGGATGGCTTTGCTGTGACAGGAATATCGAAGACAGGTTGACGGGCAGCCTGTCAAGGATGATTTCATAGAATGTGCCAATAACAGGGAAAAGCAAACCAAAACCAACCCCCAAAAGAGTATTGCGGACGATGATCGGGTGGAACACGTTTCGGGTCTTCACCTTGCTGCCTCCAGGTCCAAAAACCAATGTTTGATGATTCTTGATAAGCGTATTATAGCAACAATAAGGCCATTTCCAGATGGCATCTCTCCCTCAAACAGGGGAATTTCAGTTTACACTTGCACCGTGGCACAGTACATAGTAAACTCAACCCGATGAACGCCACTTTCTTTTCCCTGCCAGAGATTCCCATTGCAATGCCGTGCCACGTACGGACAGCCAAAACGAGAGCCTGAAAACTCTTTTTCCAACCCAAAAGGCTGTCCACTGAAAGGACGAATTTTTTTGTTTGGAAGAATAGTTCATGATTTATGGAGTGACCAATGCCCGAAAACATTCTGATCGCAATCGCCTGGCCATATGCCAACGCTGAGATTCACGTCGGCAACATTACCGGTTCGCACTTGCCCGGCGACATCGTGGCGCGTTACCACCGCCTGAATGGGGATTTCGTATTGATGGTCTCGGGTACCGATTCCCACGGTACGCCGGTCACGATTGCGGCGGATAAAGAAGGTAAACCTGTCGAGGAAATCTATAAGAAGTATCACGACGGCTTTATTGACCTGTTTCAACAGTTGGGCATCCAGTACGACCTGTTCACCACCACACACACCGAGAACCATTTCAAAGTGGCGCAGTCCATGTTCCTGGCCCTGCAAAAGAATGGCTTCCTGTTTACCAAGAAAACCATGCAGTGGTACTCCCCCGTAGCCAAGCGGTTCCTGCCGGACCGCTATGTGGAAGGCACCTGTTACATTTGCGGCGACCCGGGGGCGCGCTCGGACCAGTGCGACAAGTGTGGCAACGTGCTCGAACCCGAGAAACTACTCAACCCAAAATCCAAAGTGGACGATTCCACCCCCGAACTACGCGAGACCGAGCACTTTTACCTTGACCTATCCAAACTCGAACCGGAGGTAACCAACTTCTTGCGTGAACGCTCCAATTACCTGCGCGAGACAGTGCTGGGCGAATCGTTGGGGAAAATCGAAGCCGAGGGGCTTAAGCCACGCCCCATCACCCGCGACCTGGATTGGGGCATCCCGGTGCCGGTGGAAGGTTGGGACGACAAGCGGCTTTACGTCTGGTTCGAGGCAGTCATCGGCTATCTCTCGGCGGCGATCGAGTGGGCGAAGATTAGCGGCAATCCCGATGCCTGGAAGAACTGGTGGGTGAACCCGACTGGGCGTGCTATCTACTTCATCGGCAAGGACAATATCTTCTTCCACACAGCAATGTGGCCGGCCGAGTTGATGGGCGCGGGCGAGCAGTTCCTACAGATATTTTCCGAAGAAGATGGTGCGCTCAATGTGCCTTATGACGTGCCTGCCAACCAGTTCATGAACCTGGAAGGTCAGAAGATCTCAGGCTCGCGCAACTGGGCGGTCTGGGGTCGGGAGGCGCTGAGTCGCTACGACCCGGACGCCCTGCGCTACTACCTGACGGTCAACATGCCGGAGAACCACGATTCCGACTGGGATTGGAAGGAATTCGTTGCCAAAAATAACGGCGAACTGGTGGCCACTTGGGGCAACCTGGCGAACCGGGTGCTGACCTTCTGTTATATGCATTGGGAAGGATTCGTCCCGTCATTTGGCACGGGCGGGGACGGCGCCCCGCCCCTACGTCGCGCGGACCAGGACCTGCTGGCCGGTATCGAGGCCGGGTTCCAGTCTGTGGGCGAACTGCTCGAGGCGGTAAAATTGCGGGCTGCCCTGCAGGAGGCCTTCCGCCTGGCGACAACGGTCAACCAGTACTTGGACCAGATGGCGCCCTGGCAGGCGGTCAAGACCAACATGGATTCAGCTGCCTTGACCATCTACACCGCCCTGAAAGCGATCGACTCGCTCAAGGTGATATTTGCTCCCTTCCTGCCATTTACCTCTGAGAAACTGAATGGGTTCTTTGGCTACGAATCCAAATTGTTTGGCGAACCCTACATCGAGTCCGTAACGGATGTACTCGGCGATCATACCGTGCTGCGGTATCGAGGAAGGGGCGAGTCGTTGACAAGCCCCTATAAGGCGTGGAAACCAAGCGAGTTGAGACCCGGCGCGAAACTCAACCAGCCTGGTCCGTTATTCAAAAAGTTGGAAGAGAGAGTCGTGATAGAAGAACGGGCCAGGTTGGGAAAATAGACCAAGAATAGAAGGCGACGCATTATGGAAGTGCGCCGCTCTTGTCCTGATACGCATTCAACCATCATTTTGCTTTCTCGATATCCATTTCTCAATTCTGACTTGGTATGAGTTTCTCTTCTTCTATAGGGGTACATCCAGCTTATATCATCCCCTTTTATCCCACCTCAGAAACAGCAAGAATCCTAGCAGTCGCAGACCGGCGCTAAGCCATAACGCCCCGCCCAGGCCGATGTATTCTGCCAGAAATGTACCCGCCATCGGGGCGATGATGATCGATAGATATTGCATGGACTGCGCCAGCGAAACGAACGTGGCGCTGTATTCTGGCGGGATGGTTTTCAACAGTTCGTCGAAAAAGACCAGATCAAGCCCGGCTTGGAACAGTCCGGCGATGCCGGCGAAGACTATGATTGACCCGACGTGATGGGTGGCGGCGGTCAGCGCTGGGTAGAGCACCATCCCCAGGGTGGTCGCCAAAAGAACGAAACGTCCGCCTCGGCGCTGGGAGACCCGCGGCCAAAGGAAATACCCGACCAGCATCACTAGGGTGAACATCATGTTGACACTACCGATCTGCGAGTCCGTAGCACCCACCTGGCGCACTAAGAAAAGTGGCATGATCGGTGCACTCAATGCCAACGCGGAAAAATACACAAAACGCTTGGAGGCGAACGAAACAAACGCCGGATTTCTCCGTAGCAAGTCCATGTAGCTTTGGATGGTTTCCTTTGGGGATCGACCGATGGAAAGCGGCGGCGTGGTCTGGTCGGGCAGCGTGATCTGGTTTGAGAAATAGAAACTGATCAGACCGCCCAGCGACAACCCCAGGAACATGAGTGCGTAATTCAGCGGAAAAGCCACCCGGTCAATCACACGGGTGACGATAAATGTGCCAACTACGCTGGTAAGGCCGAAGATTGCCCAACGCCGGCTTAGAAGGGCATAGCGTCCCTCCGGCCCGGCTACGGCGTTCATAACAACAGAAAAGGCTACTGCCAGGGCCGTCTGAGGCAGGGTAGCAAACGCCCAGATGACAAGGGTGGAAGCCACCATGGAACTCCGGGGGAGGAGCAGGGTCAGCAGCCCAGTCAGCGCGTAAGATGAGATCACCATCAAGCGTGACAGACTGAACCACGGCACGATGCGACGCCGCGTTTGAAGGAAGCGACCGACCAGGATGGCGAGGATCAGCCCTGTTACCCCCGGCATAGACGAAAGCAGCCCGACCTGGAAATTGCTGGCGCCGAGACGGGTCAGGAAGACCGGCAGGAACGGTGCAGCCACGTTCGAGATACTGACTCCGATGGCATCGATCTGGACGTTGCGGAAATTGCGTTTTCGGTTTATTTCAAGAGGGTCAGAGGCAGCGGAGGTCATTTATATGGAAATGCGCAGGTATGATGATAATGGATATCGAGCCAGATCAATTTCTCCGGGCGATGCACGAGAAAACCAACAGAAGAGGCGGTCATCTGCCAGCCGTTATTCGAGTCCTTCCAGCCAAACTGGTAACTGATCAATTAGCGTTTTCATGATAGACATTGTGTTCCTGTGGAACAACCCGATGTTGCCATATGCCTCGCCACCCTCTTCACCGACCAGGTCGGTGACCCCGCGCAGGATGAGACAGCGTACTCCGTTGCGGTTTGCAACCCAGGCGATCGCCCCGGACTCCCAATCTGCGGCAACGGCTCTGTATTTTTGGACCAGGCCGGGAATGTCCGCCGGGAGGATGTCCCGGTCCGCGGAAATCAAAAGACCACGGACGATGGACAACGGACCGTGATTGTTTGTCAGTGGTCCACGATCAATAAACCAGGAAAGGTCGGGTTCGGTCGTGTAGTGGGCGATGGCATCCTGCGGGTCGGACATCTGCTCGAAAATGTCATAAATAATCGTTTTTGTGACCAGGATAATGGTCCCGTGTACAATGTGGCCTTCGAATCCGCCGCAGGTTCCCAGGTTGACCAGCAAGGTGGGCTGGAAGTGGTCAATTACATATTGGGTCGTCGCAGCGGCGGAAATTTTTCCCCAGCCGCCGTGGAAATATGTCAAAGAGCGATCGTCGAAAGTATCCCCCATAGGCGTGGATTGCACTTGTGATGGATCGAGGATTTCTTTGACTGCCCGCCATTCAGAGTTGGCTGAAATCAGTATGATGATACGATGATCACCCATTTTCCACTTTACTATCCAGGTAATCAAGCACAAACTGCAACGCAGCCTGCGCAGAAGACTCTTTGTTGGCAAGCCGGTCACCGTCCCAGACGAACTTGCGGGACCAGTCGCCGTCACGTGCGGAAAGACCGATCCAGGTGAAGCCGACCGGTTTTTCCGGCAACCCGCCGCCGGGTCCGGCGATGCCGCTCACGCTGAGTCCAATATCTGCGCCTAGTGCGGTGCGGACACCGCGCGCCATCTCTATCACGGTCTCAGGGCTGACAGCGCCGTGGAGGCGCAAGGTATCCCACGAAACGTGCAGCAGGGCAACTTTGGCCTCATATGCATAAGCTACGACCCCTCCCACGAAGTAATCGGATGAGCCGGGCACATCCGTGATATGGTCAGCTACCAAGCCGCCAGTGCAGGATTCAGCTGTTGCGAGTTTCAGACCGCGAGCGCGTAGGAGCGATGCAAGAGTCTGTTCGAGAGAGATGCTCATGCGGGCAGTTATACCACAAGGAAATCTTTTTTCACTGGCAGAGATTGCTCGATTATACTGATTCCAACATGGAGCGGTGCAAGTGTTGAACTGGAAAGCACATCCAACAAATGCACCTATACAGAACACGGAACGACGATTCCCTATGGCCCCCCGCAGGTGATTGTGAGGGTGATAAAATTGGAGAGATGAATATTTCCGACCATCTGAAGGGTATCCTGGATACCCTCCCATCCAAGCCTGGCTGTTACCTGATGACAAATGCCGAGGGGACGATTATCTACGTTGGCAAGGCGAACAGCTTGAAGAACCGCGTCCGCTCGTATTTCCACGCCTATTCCAGCCATGACCACAAGACGCGACGCCTGGTAGGCGAGATCTCCCATATCGAATGGATTTTAGTTGGTTCCGAACTCGAGGCGCTTATCCTTGAAATGAACCTCATTAAGAAGCACCGACCTAAATATAACATTCGACTGAAAGATGACAAACGTTACCCTTACATTAAAATCCATTGGAATGAACCATATCCCAAAATCACAGTGACGCGCCTGATGCAGGATGATGGGGGGCGTTATTTCGGGCCATATACTTCTGCCTGGGCTGTCTACCAGACCCTGGATGTGTTGCGGCATGTCTTCCCATATCTGACCTGTGACCGGGAGATCACCGGCCAGGATAATCGAGCCTGCCTATACTATGATATCAAACTCTGCCTGGCCCCTTGCATCGGCGCAGTGAACCTGCAGCAATACTGCCAGATGATCTCCGATTTGCAGGAGTTCCTCAACGGCCACTCCGAACCAATCATCGCGCGTGTCCAACAGGAAATGGAAAAAGCCGCAGAGGAAATGCGTTTCGAGAAGGCCGCGGCCAGCCGGGACCAGTTGAAGGCCATGCAGTCCATCGTCGAACGCCAGAAAGTGGTCTTTGCGGCGGATTACAAGGATTCGGATGTGATTGCCATGGCGCGTGCCGATAACGAAGCCTGTGTGCAGATCTTTTTCATACGGGGTGGTAGACTTATTGGACGCGAATATTTCGTGCTTGAAGGTACGGAAGATAGCGCTGATAGAGAAGTAATGGCCGAGTTTGTCAAGCAGTTTTATACTGAAGCGGCGGAAATTCCCGAGCAGGTACTCATGCCTCAAGAGATCGAGGAAGCGCAGATCATCGGCCAGTGGCTGCGTTCACGGCGCGGCGGTGAGAAAACCGAGATGGTTGTTCCGCGCGATGGTCAGCTGCATGATCTGGTCCAGATGGCCGCCGAAAACGCGGCCGAGACCTTGCAAGCCTTACGGACGCAATGGCAGGCGAACACTCACAAGCAGGAACAGGCGCTGGCCGAGCTGCAGTCGGCCTTTCAGTTGCCTAAACCACCCAACCGCATCGAGTGCTATGATATTTCCAATACTCAGGGGGTGGCAACCGTCGGGAGCATGGTCGTTTTCACTCAAGGAGTGCCGGATAAAAAGCTCTACCGACGGTTTAATGTCGAGGGTACCATCGGTGCTCCCGATGATTTTGCCAGTATGCAGGAAGTGCTGACGCGTCGTTTCAAGCGCTGGGAGGCGTCCCGCGATACAGACCTTTCGACTTCCGCTTTGACAATCTCAGCGCAGCGGCCCAGAGCAGCACCGGGGTCCAAGCCGGACGAATCGTTCGCTTTCCTCCCGGACCTAGTGATCGTGGATGGCGGCAAGGGACAGTTATCCCGCGTGATGCAAGTCCTCCAACAATTCGATTTGTTTGACAAAGTTCCGGTGGTGGGGCTGGCCAAGCAGGAGGAGGAAATTTTTTTCCCTAACAGACCCGATTCTTTACTGTTGCCGCGCCATTCGCAAGGGCTATACCTTGTCCAGCGCATCCGCGACGAAGCACACCGTTTTGCCATTACAGCGCACCGGGCGCGGCGGACAAAGCAGGGCATGGCCTCAGCCCTGGATTCTATCCCCGGTATTGGCCCTGTTAAACGAAAAGCCCTCTTGAAATATTTCGGTTCTGTGGATAAGATACGAGAGGCTACGGTGGTAGAATTAAGCACCGTGCCAGGATTAAATGAAGCGTTGGCTGAAAACATCAAGGCGCATCTGGAATGAAAACTGTCTGGATCGTTGACGATGATGAGGAAATGATCCTTGCAGTGCGATTAATGCTCAAACTGCTGGATTGCGAAACGCGGCATTTTTTCTCGGCGCGCCCGGCGGCCCAGGCTCTGCTCAATGGTGAGCTTACTGACCTGATAATCCTGGATATCAACATGCCGGGAGTGAGCGGGATTGACTTTCTGGAATTTTTGCGCCACAATAAGGATTTGAAGAATATCCCAATTGTCATGCTTTCAACGGAGGCGGCCGACGTGATGATAGATCATGCTATGGCCCTTGGCGCGGATGCTTACGTGACCAAACCGGTTGCACTTGAGGAACTGGAAGGTGCTATGAATAAGGCGCTCAGAGCGCATGGGAAAAATTAATAAGAGATCTTAAATAAATATAAGAAGTGAGACAGAAAAGATGGCAAAAGGTAAAAATGCGAAAAAAATATCCAAAGAGCAGCGCCAGACGCATGCATATCGGGTTGTTTTTATCGTTATCTCGGTGATTGTTCTCTTAACTATGCTCATGTCGCTGATTTCAAAATAGCGATGACATCTATGGTGTGCTGCCCTGAGAGGCAGTTATTCCCAGGATATGGATTTTTCCTCCAAAGCGGGGATGATAACTTCAGGCATGGGTACTCCCATCGGCGCTCGCGGATTGTGGTCATGCAGTTGTATCGAAATTGATTGGTCCCCAAATGGTGGGGACACACAAAAAAAAGATGGGTACTATGTATCCGTCATTCCGAGAATAGGTCATTTATGCTCGAAAAACTTGCTGGGGTCGAAAAACGCTACGATGAACTTCATCGCCTCCTGTTGGGTGTAGGTGACGATTATCAACGCGCAGCCGAACTGAACAAAGAACGCCTCAACCTGGAACCAATGGTCGAAAAATCGAGAGAATACCGTCGCGACTTGGCGCGCCTTGAAGAAGCCCGCGTAATTGTCCAGTCGGAAGAAGATGCCGAAATGCGCCTCCTCGCCGAGTCGGAAATTGCAGCCCTGGAACCACGGGCGGCATTGCTTGAAATGGAACTCAAGCAGATGCTTGTACCCAAAGACCCGCGTGACGAAAAAAATGTCTTTTTCGAAATCCGTGCAGGAACGGGCGGGGAGGAAGCGGCCATCTTCGCTGCCGACTTGTATCGCATGTACACGCGTTTTGCTGAACGCCAGGGCTGGAAAGTCGACCTGATGGACTCGAATGCCATTGGCGTGGGTGGTTTCAAGGAAGTTGTTTTCCAGGTCAGGGGCAAAGGCGCTTTTTCAAAACTCAAATACGAGTCCGGTGTGCACCGCGTCCAACGTGTACCGGCCACAGAGTCTTCGGGCCGTATTCACACCTCCACGGCCACTGTAGCTGTTCTGGCTGAAGTGGAGGATGTCGATGTGGAAATCCCCGAGTCCGATATGAAAATTGATGTTTTCCGCTCTTCCGGCGCGGGCGGCCAGAATGTCCAGAAGAATGCCACTGCCATCCGCATCACCCACCTGCCGACCGGCATGGTGGTCGCAGTCCAGGATGAACGCTCACAACTGCAGAACAAACTGCGCGCCATGTCCATTCTGCGGGCACGCCTGTACGAAATCGAGGAAGAAAAGCGGCGCTCCACTCAAGATGCTGACCGCCGTTCGCAGGTGGGTACTGGAGAAAGGTCTGAAAAGATCCGAACCTATAATTACCCGCAGAATCGTGTCACCGATCACCGTATCAACGTTTCGATCTTCAACCTTCCGGTCGTAATGGAGGGGAGCATTGACCAGTTTATCGAGGAACTCTCTTCCCGCGATGAGGCCGATCGCCTGTCTGCCAGCGGGGTGGAAGATGGTGACGAGTAGGCCCGGGGGGCAGACCCTTGGGGAAACCCTCGACGGGCTTATTCCCCGTTTAGAAAAGACAAGTGACTTGCCAAGCCTGGACGCCCAAGTGCTGTTGGCGCGTTTGTTGGATAGACCCCGTTCCTGGGTTTTGGCTCACCCCGAAGCGCGCCTGACCGGAAAGCTGAATGCCAAGCTGTATGCGCTGGTTGCCCGCCTGGAGGGGGGAGAGCCGCTCCCATACATCGTGGGTCACTGGGAATTCTTCGGCCTTGAGTTCGATGTAACTCCCGATGTTCTCATCCCGCGCCCGGAGACCGAACTGTTGGTTGAGCGGGCGATTGCTTGGTTAAGAAGGGCGGAACCCGCGAGCCGGGAGTTAAGAGTGATGGATGTGGGCACTGGCTCCGGTTGCATCGCCATCTCCCTGGCGGTCAACGTGTTGGGCTTATCCATCACTGCCACCGACATATCCCCGGCAGCTTTGAATGTGGCACGCTTCAATGCTGAAAATATGAAAGTTTCCACCTGTATCACCTTTCTAGAAGCTGACCTCTTTCCCGATCACATAATTTCAGATTCCTTCTCCCTGATCGTCACCAATCCGCCATATATTCCATCGAACATCCTGTTCAAAACCCATGTTTATGGCAGCGAACCGTCTCTGGCCCTGGATGGCGGTCCTGACGGGCTGGCGCTCATTCGGCGCATCTTAAAAGAAACCCCTGGCCGACTTATCTCCGGAGGCTTGCTACTGATGGAAATCGAGGCCTCCGCAGGGCCGGCGGTTCTATCGCTGGCATCTGATGCTTTTCCCAAAGCCCGGATTCATTTATTCAAAGACCTTTCCGGTCACGAACGCCTGCTGGAAGTATTGGTATGAATACGGAGGTTTTATCAACTCAAGATCCGCTGGCCCTGCGGCGAGCCCTTGAAATTTTGAAGTTGGGTGGACTGGTGGCTTTTCCGACCGACACGGTCTACGGTGTGGGTGCTTTGGCTTTTGATGCGACGGCTGTCGAGAGTATCTATACGGCCAAAGATCGCCAGGTGGAAAAAGCAATCCCGGTCTTGATTGGTGATGCAGATGACCTGGGAAAAGTATCCGCTGAAGTCCCGGAAATTGCCTTGAAACTGGCTGCCCACTTCTGGCCCGGACCTTTGACCCTGGTGGTACAAAAACATCCGGAACTGCCCGAGGCCGTCTCTGCCACGCCGACCGTCGGGGTGCGTATACCGGACCATCCTGTGGCGCGCGCCTTGCTGAACTTGGCCGGACCTATGGCGGTCACATCGGCCAACATTTCAGGTCAGCTAAACCCATCAACGGCGCAGGAAGTCTACGCCCAGCTCGGTGGGCGGATTGCATTGATACTTGACGGTGGCAAGACGCCTGGCGGAGTTGCATCCACTGTGGTGGATTGCATTGGAATAGAGCCAGAGATTTTGCGCGTAGGACCGATTCCAAAAAGTGAAATCCTGGCAGTGTTAGGCCATAAGCACTGAGCCCCTATAATTATTTCAATCCCATCCTTTCCCGCCCATTGTTTCTCTAATCTGCGCCTTAACCCTTATTCATCTCATTCTTATCTCAAAGCATATAATTCTTAATTAATTCTCCTTCTTAGCAAACCCCGCCGGGACTTGGGCCAGTCCCCCCAGGGGTTTGCTTTTTTTACGGGCACCTAGGACAATGGCCAGGTTGGCAGAATATCTATCTCAAGCCTGTCGGTGTGCCCAAAAGCGTAGCGGAAATAACCTGCTGCGGCGATCATGGATGCGTTGTCGGTACAGAGAGACAACCGCGGGATGTTGACCGGGAATTCCGTCTGCTCCAAAAAGGCGTTACGCAGGGGTAGATTGGCTGAGACACCGCCGCCCACGACAATTTGCTTAACTTTATACTCGCGCGCCGCATTCACGGTTTTAATGACTAGCACATTCACGACCGCCGCCTGAAAACTTGCAGCCAGATCTGATACGGGCAGGGGTCTACCATCCATTTTTTTGACTTCTTTGAGAACTGCGGTCTTCAGACCGGAAAAGGAAAAATTCCAGGTCCCTTCCAGCCAGGCGCGCGGGAATTTGAAGGCGGTCGGGTTGCCACCTTCGGCGGCTTTCTGGACCGACGGCCCACCGGGGTAAGGGAGACCCAGAAGGCGCGCAACTTTATCGAAGGCTTCTCCGGCAGCATCGTCGAGAGTGGCGCCCAGGCGCTTGTACGAAAGGTGGTTATCCATCAAATTTAGTTCGGTATGACCACCGGAGACGAGTAAGGCTATCAGTGGGAACTGTGGTTCCAGCGGCGGGTTGTTTCCCGCATCATAGACCCAGGCTGAGTATATATGACCTTCCAGGTGGTTTACACCCACCAGCGGTAAACCCGCCCCGAGAGCCAAACCTTTGGCCGCGTTAAGCCCAACTACCAGCGACCCGGCCAAACCGGGGCCGCGCGTGGCAGCGATGGCGTTGATGTCACTCAGGACGAAGTGCGCCTGGGCAAGCGTCTGCTTGATGACCGGCAGGATGGACAACACGTGCTGGCGCGCGGCCACTTCCGGGTAGACACCGCCGTAGCGGGCGTGGATATCCATCTGCGAAGCAACGGTGGAAGCCAACAGAACACGACCGTTTTCGAGTACGGCCGCGGCGGTTTCATCGCAGGATGTTTCGATGGCGAGAATGCGGGCTGGTTTTAAGTCAGTCATCGAGATGATTATAACCATCTCTGCCCGAACGTCAACGCTCGGGCGGAGACGGTTCCAATTGTTGTTAAAAAAAAGAATTACTTACTTTATCCAGTTCTTCATCTTCAACACAAAATCGTATGGATACTCGGCCAGGGCTTCCATCGTCCCATCCGGGCGAACCCAGATGGTATCTTCAATCCGCACGCCCATGCCTTTTTCGGGATAGTAAAGGCCTGGCTCAATGGTTATCACCACTCCCGGTTTCAAGATGTTATCGTCCGTCGCCGTCAGCCCTGACCAGGGTCTCTCGTGGACGTTCAGCCCAACTCCGTGCCCAAGCGAGTGAACGTAGCCTTCCATCGGCGCCTGTGTGTTGAGAGGGGTCTTGTGTCCGTTCTTTTCGAACTCTTCGCACACCAGACGTTGATAGTCTTTGAATGGTGCGTTCAGGTCGAGCTTCTCCCGCACTTTATCAAAAACGACCTTTACCTCGTCATAGAGTTTCTGCGCCTCGAGGGTGGAGTAGCCCAGGCTCCAGGTGCGGGTGAAATCGTAGAAGTAGCCGCCACCCGCCTCACACGGGTAAATGTCGAAGACAATGGTCTGGCCAAGGCGCAGCAGGTCGGTGGGCGTGCCGGCGGAGTGGGGAATGCCTGCATCCCGCCCGATCGAGAAGATGCAGCCTTCGGGGTTCTCAGCACCCAGTTCAACCAACCACAGATCGATCCGGGATTTGACATCCGCGATGGTCAAAGGAGAACCGTCTTCATTTAACAGGACTTCGTCTTTCCGTACCGTACGGTTGGTAAGAAACTCGGCGACGCGCCTTACGACAGAGGTGGTAACTTTGCCCATTTTGCGTATGCGGACCAAGTCGGCCTCGTCTTTCGTCTCCATGGTATACATGAATAGAGAATTGTCACGCGTCTCGCCAACCAGTTCAAACTCCGGCACGAGTTCCTGCAAATGGGCAAAGATGGCGAAGGCCGAACCCAAATCCGTGTTGCCGTAGATTCCGACCCGCCCATGGACTCCCTGATCGGTGAACATACGTTTATACCGGATTGCTGAAGCAAGTGCCGGATCACCCTGGGCTTCCTTCAGAAGGGAGTCGAAATCGTAGGTGCTGTAAGGGATGATCTTCAGCCCCGATTTGGCGGCCTCTTCGCGCTCCATATCGTTGCAGAAGAGCACAGGTTCGCTGCCGCGCTTCTTGATAAGGGTTGCTCCAGTTACGTGCCCGCCACCGGTCAAATAATACATGGGCGGGTTGTGGGTGGTATTGCCGATCACGAGGATAGCATCGAGTTTCTTGGTTTGCATGAGGGCGTCGAGATCGGATTTCATTGTAGATTGCTCCTTAAGTGTCCATTGTTCCAGGATTGCTACTTCTTTTGAATAATCGCAAATACCAGTTCTGGCGTCTGGTCCTGGACGGAGATTTCAAGTGTTTGATCGGACCCCTTGACGAGTTTTGCAACCTGGTCTGGATCCCCTATCAGCCAGAGGCGGGAATCTCCGCTGTAGCCTTGGATAACTGCCATTGCTGCGGGAAGGTTGTTCGCGTTGATTGCATCGTTAATGAGATAGACTTGCTTTAACTCGTCCGGTTGCCATTCCAGGCCGAACTCGCAATTCAATACTTCACGTTCCAACAGTGCCGGTGCCCACTCTCGGAGTGCGCCGTTGCCAGCGATAAGTACGTGTGCATTGGCAGGAATAATTTGCTGTTCGAGACGGAGGGTCTCAACCATTGCGGCGCTGATAAACAATTCCGGTTGGTTCTGCAAATCGTACAATGCGTTTATGGCACTACCCATACTTAATAGAACCAATATCAATGCCAGTAACCCGGGAGCCAGCGGCGGTCTTTTGTTTGCACTTCTGGTTAAGAATGGCTTTTGAATCAGAGGCCAGACCAGATGAACAATTCCTGAGGCTGCCAGCCAGGAGGCCGGAATGGCAACCAGCCAGCTTCCCTCGCGTGGAATCAGCCAGACGCCAATAAAGAGTGCTGCCTGGAAGGCGTGTTTGTGCAGGACGGCCCAGATCAGCCCTGCGAAGACCAGCCAGTCAAACAGGAAACCATAGATGCCCTCGTCACCAACGAAAGTGAGCATATCCGCAGGTTTGAAGGTGATTATGTATCTGATCTGGTTGTAAAACGCAGAAGCATCTTGCTGCGCTAGAAAGGTGGTTGTGAAGCCACTAAATTCATTGTGCCGGATGATCGTCTGCCAGAAGGGCGCGGAGACAAGCAAACCGGTCAATCCCGTCAGCAGCATCCAGGATGAACTTTTGAATGAATGCTGTTTCAGGTCCTGCCCGAGGAACTTCAAGAAAAATAGAACAGAGATAATTACACTGCCATAGGCACTGCCAGGACTGGAGAGGACACTCAGCCCGAGGAAGAGTCCAGCCCACAGTGCGGGAGCAGGATGGGGTTTCTTTTCGAAACGGAACAACCAGCCTAGGTAGAGCAGCAGTACGAGGGTCCCGCAGGCTTCAGCCAGTCCGGCTCCTTCGATCTGGTTTAAGAAGGCACTCGGCATCAACGCAAAAACGAAAAGAGACGCGGCCCTCAGGAGGTCGTCATCGGTCTGCGACCTGGTCATCCAGTAGAAGGCTGGTAGTGTAAACACGGCGATCAGCGGGGGCAGCAGATTGACGGTCAGGAAAGGCGGCGGAGCGAACAGCTTCATCACGATCGCCTGGAGGTAGAAGCCGAGCGGCGGGTAGGCGAAAGGGATGCCTCCAAGCGAGTAATACGGGATGGTTTCGGGTAGGGCGAAGTGATTCTGGATGATTTGGCGGGAAAATTCGTAGAATAGACCGCCCAGATGGAACGGAGCATCGAAGGGAATGGAGAAGAGATGCGCGATACGCAGGATGGTTCCGCCTGCCAACAGTGTCAGGATGACCCATGGGACTTTGGCTGTACATTTCCTCATAAAAGAATCTCAACCCCAATGATTTTTGCAGCCATCTGCTATTTTCTTTTCTCCCATCTTGTACCCTTTTGCGATCTTTGAGTTTAAGTGGACTGCCCCACGATTTGCATAACCTGCTCGCGTGAAAGTTTCCCTACCCCGTTTTCGATTGCATTCAAGGTGGACTCTGCAAGGTGTAAGGGGATTTCTACAAAATACTTAAAGGAACTCTTTGGCATGGATATGACACCACCTTTGGCGAAGTCAATGTTCTTCCTGGCATACGTGAACATTTGCCTATCTGTCCAGCCGGCCGGGAAGAAATTCACGCCGCGGGCTGTATCTTCTTTGCGGTTGCGCAGGATGTTGACCGCCTGCAGGCCGCGACCGAATTGGACCGCGCACATCCGGTCAATCGCAGTTCCGTCGAACCAGCCCCAGATATCGCAAATCAATAATCCTACCGCCCCTGCCACGCTGAATGTGTACCCATCCAGGTCGGTTTCAGTTTGAATCTGCCAATGGTTCTCTGCCCAGTAAGCCATGCGTTCTGCCATCGTCATTGTCGCATCCCAAACTCGTGGGGCAAAATCGCTGGGCGCACTCGAAAGCCAGTCCCCAATCCGCAAAGTGACTTCCGGAAGGATGGAACGGTAGGGGGAGAAAAAGAAATCCAATTCAGCGAGAACGGTATCCGCATTCCCAACGCCTAAATGCGCCTGCAGAATTGGACCCAATCCGTGCAGCAAAGCCGCTTTGGTTGTGTCATCCAGACTAGGATGGTCTTCGATCTCGTCCAAGGCCCGCATACACAAATAGGCACAGGCAACCGTTTCTTGGAGCCTTGCAGGTAGGCGTGCAATCGGAATATAAAACGTCCGGCTGGTATTTTTCAGGACGCGGGTAATGTCAATAGGTAAAGTCATAGGCCTCTAAACCAGAATGGAAAGCGTTTATCTTGTTATGTTCGTGCGCTGTTGAGATTGAAGGTCATTTGCCAGATTGACCAGCAATGCTCCCTCCTGCTCGGGTAAGACTGTGCGTGGATCGAGCAGGATACGGTCATTTTCGGTGCGGGCAATGACCGGTGGCTGCGCCTGGCGCAGTTTTTTTAAAAACTTATCGGAACTTTTGACGGTCAGTGCAAGTACCCAAGTCGGCAGGGATTCGCCGGGAAGGCTCCCGCCGCCGATGGTGGATTCGCTTGCCAGCACTTCGCCCAAGCCAAGTTCAGAAGCCCAGTGTTCAGCACGCGCCTTCACCTGTGTTGGCGATGCTGAAATCATGCGCCAGATGGGAATCTCACGCTCGGCCTCGTCTTTGAGATAGTGTAGTAGAGTGGCCGCCAGCGCGGCCAAACAGAGTTTATCAGCGCGCACAGCACGTGCCAGCGGGTGTTTTTTGATTCTCGCCAACAGGTCGGCTTTACCGATGAGGATGCCTGCCTGCGGGCCGCCGAGTAACTTATCTCCGGAAAAACAGACCAAGTCTGCGCCGGCTGCGAGCGATTCTTGAACTGTGGGCTCATGAGCCAGCCCGTAGCGTTCGGTCGCCAAGAGTGTCCCGGACCCAAGGTCATCCGCGAATATAACCCCGAATTTGTGCGCGAGGTCCGCAATGTCTTTTCGCTCAGGTTCTTTTGTAAAGCCGATCATTTTAAAGTTTGAATGGTGAGCGTGCATTACTAGAGCGGCTGGCACGGACATGGCTTCTTCGTAATCTGAAAGGTGAACGCGGTTGGTGGCGCCGACTTCGACCAGTTTTGCCCCAGACTGCCTCATCACATCGGGGATGCGAAACCCACCACCGATTTCCACCAGTTGCGAACGGGAAACAATCACGCGTTTCTTATTCGCTAAGGCAGACAAGATTAGCAGAACGGCCGCAGCATTATTATTGACCACCACCGCAGCCTCCGCGCCGGTCAATTTCTGGAGCAATGTCTCGGCGTGGATCAGGCGGCTGCCGCGTTTACCGGTTTCCAGGTTGAATTCAAGTGTCGAAAAGCCTCGCGAGATGGCGTCCATGGACTGGATGGCAGCGGTTGAAAGAGGGGCGCGACCCAAGTTGGTGTGCAGGATTACACCACTGGCGTTGATGACAGGCAGCAGCGTCGAGGTCGTCCATAGATGCAACAGGGAAGCAGCCTGGGAGAGGAGGATTTCCCCGCCGGGTAAGGTGGACTCGCTACTCTTCGAAACGTGCCTCCGTACCTCAGCCAAGAGGCTACGAATGGCCTGTAACGTTAATGGACGGCCGTAACTCGCGATGAGTTCAGCAGCCAATTGGGTTTGGAGAAGTTGTTCAACCGAGGGAAGTCCGCGCAGGTTCATTCTTTCGACTGGTTACTATCTACTGGAGTCTGTCCACTGTTACTTGATGGCATATTTGGGGTGGGTTGCCAGCGGGCATTCTCTCTCATGCGGACGAGGTATTCAATGGCTACCAATCCTGTGACTAAGCCAAGACCGGTCCACAATGTAACCAGGCGCTCCTGCTGGAGCCAGGTTAGCAACGCCCCGTACACACCTACCCAGACAGCTTGCCGCACAATGACGGCAGCTCCGGCGGGCGGCTTGGATGGAAAACGCAGGTTCAGGAACCATGTGGCGGGCAGGGCTAGGCTGGTTAGACCGAGTGTGCCGCCGAAGAAGAGCAGCCAGCGTGCCCAGACGGTGGGGGTGAGCGTAAAGACGGCCAAGACTGCGCAACCCCAGCCGATGATAAAGAGGCTGATGGTCGAGCCGATCAAGAAACGGAAGGAAGAATTGGGATGAAGTTCCATTGCTTGAATTATACTCCAGCAGACCTCGGTATCTCTTTGTAGGGTCTTTGGGAATTTCAGCAAAAGGGGGAAAGAAATGGGGGTGTTGGGCGATCGGAGGACCCAACATCCCCTATTTCAGATCGCGAAGGTGATTTTCAGAGAAACTCATTTAATCACTTCTGCCCGCAAAGTATTATCAAGCCGGGAAGTATTCCTTTCTTTAGATCTTCTACTTTATTTTCCGTTTCATCTCGTCGATCTGTTCCTGTGTCAGGTCGGGGATTTCTTCGAGACGGGTGATGCCAAGCGCTTTGCGCTGGGCTTCGCGCCAGCGTGACAGCCGGTCCGAGACTGCGATTTCGTAGCCCACACTGGATGGGGTATAAAAATATGTTCCAAGTAGCTCTTTCGGCAGGTATTGCTGGGGAGTGAAGTGGTCCTCGGACATGTGCGGATAGACGTATCCCTTGCCGTGACCCAACGCGGCTGCGTCCCGATTGATGTCTTTCAGATGAACTGGCACGTCACCCACACCATCCTGTTCGATGCGGTCGAAGGCTTTGAAATATGATGTGGCTGTATTGGACTTGGGAGCAGTCGCTAGGTAAAGCGTCGCTTCGACGATTGGGTAAACGCCCTCCGGTAAGCCAATAAAGGTGAAGGTTTGCATGGCCGCCGCGGCGACCAACAGTCCCATCGGGTCGGCCAGACCGATATCTTCCCCCGCCAGAATGATGAGCCGGCGCAGGATGAAGCGCGGATCTTCCCCGGCATAGAGCATTTTCGCCAACCAGTAAAGGGCTGCGTCCGGGTCAGAGCCACGAACGGATTTGATGAAGGCGCTGATCGTGTCGTAGTGGGCGTCGCCATCTTTATCATAAAGTACAGCGCGGCGCTGGATGGATTCCTGGGCGACGTCCAGAGTGATGTGGATAAAATCATTTGTTTCGGGGAGTGTGGATTCGACCGCCAGCTCTAGGGCGTTTAACGCATTACGTGCGTCGCCGCCGGAAACGTCAATTATGTGGGCACGTGCCTCGGGGTCCAGAACGACTCGGCGATTGCCGTAACCGCGATCCGGGTCGGAGAGGGCCTTGTCCAGGATTTTACCGGTCTGTTCACCGGTCAACGGGAGCAGTTGGAAAACGCGGCTGCGTGAGACCAGCGCACCGATGACTTCAAAATAAGGGTTTTCGGTGGTGGCACCGATAAGCAGCACAGTGCCGTTTTCGACATGCGGCAGTAGGGCGTCCTGCTGGGCTTTATTCCAGCGATGGACCTCGTCTACGAAGAGGGTTGTCTTTTTCAGATGCAGGCGGCGGCGCTCCTGGGCAGCGACAATGACTTCCTTCAATTCAGCCTTGCCTGCCAGGACAGCGGAGAGTGTCTCGAAATGAGATTGAGTACGGTTGGCGATAACCTGTGCTAAGGTGGTCTTGCCGGTGCCGGGCGGACCCCACAGGATGATGGATGAGAATAGTCTGTCGGCTTCGATGGCACGTCGCAGAAGTTTGCCCGGCCCGATGATATGCTCCTGACCGAAGTACTCGTCGAGGTTGCGTGGGCGTAAGCGGGCGGCAAGTGGAGCTTCATCTTTCATCCGTTGCTGCATGGCGTGGTCAAAAAGATCGGTCACGAAGATGATTATATACCAAACATCCCAGTCTCGTAGAGACTGCGCTATCCTTTCAATTTACATAGTCGGCGTTTGAAGCAAGGTGGAGCGTTCGACCTTTTCCAGCGGAGGACATCCACCAGTTCATGGTCGCGACTTCCGAGCCCGAGTGATTCTCCATATTCAGTGACCAGATACCGGTCTTTGAGCGGACGATGCAACTGCTGTAAAGGGTGGCTTGTGCGGGAGTGGACTTCCATCGCCATAGGTAGGTTCGCCTCGATGGGACATATCCCGGCTTTGGCAGCCAGCATTCGTTCGATGGCGATGATGTCGTCGGACCCGACGATACCTACATCGGGCAGGATGGGCATGGAGATGAGCCTGATTCAGTCACAGACAGGGGTCATGTGAGTTGCCAGGGAGAGGTGGGTGACCTTTTTTCTCGAAGGTGGATTGAGTTATGCTGGTCGAGATGGCGAAGGCGCCCTGGAATGTGTAGAAGTTGTCTACGTCAATCTTCAGGCTTCGGAGCCACTTTGAGACTGCGCCCACACTGGTCGCACTGTTCCATATGCAAGCGCATTCAGTGAGGGCGTTTCTTGTCCACAACGATTGCTCCGAATTGACAGGATGGGGAGATCTTGTTCATTATTTCCGGGTCGGAACATTTTCGGGGAACCAGTACTGATCAAATTGCATTGCACGGTGCATGTCACCCCGTGTTTCACCGGCCATGCAGCCCCCTGCCAGGTTTTAAAGGCGCCACCAAATCCGCAGGAGAGTGACCTTTAACGTGGGAGAGTTAAATGAGAAACGTGGCAACATGGATCCTCGCTACCGGTTTCCATTTCCGGATATTCATAAAGGGCTTTTCGTATGGTTATTGGTGAAACGATGATCTCAGAAAAATATCCATACATCTCAGGCGAGCCCTTTGGCGCGGTCGTTTTCGACTTCGGCAATCAGGTCTGGGATTTGATGGAGTGCTGTAACGACCGCCTGCGGCTGGATCGCCAGTACACCTTCTTCCGGATCCTGGACCCGTCGCGTGATCCAAATGCTGTAGATCCCTGACTGGTTGGCTCCCAGCACGTCCGCTTCCAACGTATCACCTACCATTACCGCAGCTTCGGGTTGGACTCGCAAACGATCCAATGCAACGCGGAATATGTGCGCGTCCGGTTTGCGGATGCCCAGCGCCGCGGAGGTGATAATGGTCTCAAAAAACGAACGCACCCCCCAGCGGTTTATTATTCCTTGAACGTTATTGTCGTCAGAGGTGTTGGAGATCAGACCCAGACGGTAGCCGCGGGATTTGAGAATTTCGAGGGTCGAAATGGCATCCTCTTCGAGATACCAGTTCTGTTGAGTGACGCCATACATCGCATCCAGCGCGGCACGCAGGACCAGGTCAGGGACGCTCCGGAAGTTTTTCCGGGATAGCACGGCGCGCAAGACGGTGAAAGTTGTCTGCTCAAGGTTGTCTTCAATGCGTTTTTCATAATAAGAGCGGATAAAACCGCCGAACTCGATGTAGAAAGAAGCCGGGTCAACCTCGATTCCGGCGCGGTTAAGCACCTCAACTAGTGCCCGGTCCGCCCGCTCATAGAAAGGCGGCCATGGATCTTTTGAAAATACTAGAGTGGAGCCCAGGTCGAAGAAGACAACTTTGATCTTGGACATGCTAGCATTATTATAGTATGCATAGAAGAAATATTAGCGATTCATTTATCCCCATTATTTTTGCCCATAGCCACAGTTAAATGTCGGGAGATAATAAAAGCCTAAACCGGTCTTGTGCATACCCGTTAGAACAGAATAGGAAATTATGGATAGGCAGCCGCTGTTTCTCAGTCGTTTGCTTTAGGGATAATCAACCAGAAAAGTGAGTAGGTGAGGAAACCAGGGATGCCGCCGGGGATCAGGGCAGTGATAAAAGCCAGCCGGAACCAGAATGCGTTGATGCCAAAGAATTCCGCCAGGCCCCCGCAGAGGCCCGCCACGACGCAGTTTTGCCGGGACCGGCGGAGTGGGTTGCGAGTAATAGTAGTCATAAAGTATCCTCCAAACAAGTAGATCACATCTATATACGACAAAAGGAAGAATGGATTGTATGAGCAACCTGGCCACAAAAAAGAGCGAGTGCAATTCCCTTCCTCCTTTCTGATAGTCTCCCTTTTTTTATCCTCCCTTCAAATATATCCCGGCAGGATCCAACTCCTCGCGCAAAATTCTGAGTTCCTTCTCCGTGACCGGCTCAGTACTGCGGAGGTGAGTGGCAATCCTCAGTGCCCAGCCGGTGTTCTTGATGGCCTCCTCTGCCGCCTTGCCGGGATGTAGGGCTGTCAGTACCAGCTCTCCGGTCTCGTCGGGTTCCATGAAACCGATATCCGTCACCACACCAAGAGGACCCTTTCCGCGCAGTCCGGCTTTCTCACGCCCGCCTTTGCCATCCAGGTAACCGGCAGAGGTGATGAAGTCCACCTTTTCGGGGAAGCGGCGCTTCTGGTGGGGGGTCATAATGTAGCAGCGGTTCGCCCAAGCGGCAATTTCTTGCGCACCACCGGAACCGGGGAGACGTACTTTGGGATGGGCATAGTCACTGCCAATGATAGTGGCGTTGATATTACCGTACTTGTCGATCTGTGCTCCACCTAGGAAACCCACGTCCACGTTACCGCGTTGCAGATAGTTGGTGAAAATATCGTACATGCTGACCACCGACAGCGCCCCGCTGACCAGCGTTGGGTCTCCGATGGAGAGCGGCAGGCGGGCCGGTTGGGCACCGATCACTCCCGCTTCGTAGATCAGCACCAGGTTCGGAGCGTGCGTCCGCTTGGCGAGGTTGCAGGCTAGGTTTGGCTGCCCTACACCCACGAAGACGACATCACCGTCTTGTAGCATCCTGGCAGCGTTGACAATCATGAGTTCTGCAGATGTCAGGTCGGTCATAAATTCTCCTGTAAAAAATCCTGTATCGCTTGGTAAACCTCGTCCGGTTGTTCGAGCGGGACGAGGTGGGAGGCTTGTGGGATGGTCATGACCTGGGCCGCGGGGACTTTTCGCAACACTCGGCGTTTGGTTGACACCCAGAATGTATTCGTTTCTAATCCGCGAATAATCAGAAGTGGTATGTTCAGGCCTGGCAAGCCGCGCCACAAATCCATATCATGCCAGATACCAGTGACATAGATGCGCGCTTCCCAATCAGGGTTGTAAACGAGTTCATGTTTGCCATCCTGGCGCGGGCGTGTAAGGCCCTCGACGTAGGTCTCCAGATTGGCATCACTAAAATGTCGAAAAATGGACTTGCGCCGATAGCTTTTCGAAAGTCGGGCGCGGTTCTCGAAGACTCGTCGCCTACGCAACGCGCCCAAGGCAAACGGATGCAGCCGGTATGTGAGGCCAAGCGCCCGGATCAACCGCATGAAAGTAATCATGCTTGGCGGGAAAAGCACGGGGTCAATTAATACCAGCGCCCGAAAGCGTTCGGGCTGGCGCAGCGCAGCCCGCAGGGCGACGATCCCTCCGAGTGAATGGCCAACGGCGATCGAGGCTCCGGTTTGCTGCTCATCTAAAAAGCGCAAGAAGTCATCAGTAAGAGGATGCCAGTCGTTAATTTCTTCCGGCCTGGAATCTGGCCAGAGCGGGCGCTGGCGCATGGATAATACATGGTAATGTTCGGAAAGTCTGGTGATCAATGGACGGTAGCATTCCGGAGGATAGCCGTTGGCGTGGAGGAAGAGCAGCGGCAAGCCGTAATCGCCGAGGGTAATATAAGGTACGCTCATTGGACCGTGTCCACTAATAACTTCCGTAATTCACCTTCTCGCTGTAGCGCGCCTTGACCTTCAAACGTTTTTGGGTTTTCGCGCCGAGTTTATTCCAGTATTCGAGGCGATCTTTCACGCCATACACCCATTCGTCCAGATAAGCCTTTACCGTTTCGGAGTTCTCACTGATCTTGTCCCACTTTAGATAGAAATCATTATCACGGTCGTAGTAGCCCTGGGCATAGGAGGGATGTGCCGCGCCTGGGACTTGGCACACCGCGCAAACGATAAAGCCGGGGATAAGAGTTCGGTTCGGGTCGGACCGGATGACCGATTCTTCCACGATTTCTTCCGTGGTCAGAATGACGCGTTTCGATGCGAAGGCCACTTCCTTCTGCTCACCAACGATGCCCCATAGATGGGCGTTCCCATCTTTATCTGCGCGCTGGACGTGGATGATGGCAACGTCCGGGTTCAGCGGCGGGACAACGATAACTTCACGGCCCGAATACGGGTCAGTAACGCGCTTGATCAACGGATTGGCGAGTTCCAAATTCACCGCGCCGGTCTGGTTCATGGGCATGAATGGGAGACCGGCTGCCCCTGCCTGGAGGCGCGAGATCATACCGAAGTGGGAGTATTCTTCCCATTCCAACCGGCCGGCTTCGAGTTCGGCACGTACAATGCGCAGGGACCCGACGCCGGGGTTGCCCATGTAAGAGAAGATGACCTTGCGGGCACACCCGGCAGCCACCATCTGGTCGTAAATTAAGTCCGGAGTGGCGCGGGCAAGGGTCAAGCCCCGCATGCGTTGACGGATGATTTCGTGCCCTGCGGCAAAGGGGATCAGGTGGGTAAACCCGGCTGCATAGACGGTATCCCCGTCGTGGACGAATTTGGAAACGGCTTCCGAAAGTGGGATGAGTTTGGTCATTTTTCCTGGGCGTTCTTGGTTTGTTTTTCAGCACGGCGAAGGCGGGAGCGTGCATTTGCGCTGCGGATGCCAGAAAACCGCTTTGGTTCAGGGCGCGGCGCGGCGCGGCGGAACATGAATCCGAGAAAAAGTCCGGCTGCTGCTAGAAGGAGATAGGGGATGTTGAGTTCCCTGGCTAAGATGGTCCCGGTAAAGAGCAGGAGAAATCCACATCCAACCAGCGAAAAGAAATTTCCAATACGGAAGAGAGTGTTATTGTCCATACTAACATATTATAGATGATTCTCACTCGGAAGTGGTAATGAATAGGAAGGCCTGCATGAGAAAAGAGGATGGATGTCTCTTTCCATTGCCGGTTACGGTCATTAAACTGTATAATTAGACTGATTAAATCGAAAGGAGTTGCTTATGCGGCTGTACGTAGAGAATTCCAAGTGCTCCGGATGCAATGCCTGCCGGGTGGCTTGTTCGCTCAACCTGTTCGGCGAGAACAATCCCAAGAAGGCAGCGTTGGTCATCGAACCTCATTTTCCTGCACCGGGAGTTTACAGCGTGAGAGTCTGTACACAGTGCGGTGACTGCGCAGTGGTCTGCCCGACCGAGGCCATCAAACAAGACGAAAAAGGCGCATACTATGTGGACTTTGCTGAATGCAACCTATGCGAAGCCTGCATTCCGGAATGCCCGGAGGAGGTCATGTTCGTTCGCTCGAAACTGGCGGACACAGCCTGGAAATGCGACTTGTGCGGCGATTGCGTAACCGTATGCGGCACCAATGCGCTCTGGATCGCCGAAAAAAAAGCGGTGGCAGCATAAGGAGGCGGACATGAATGGCTATGGTGGAAGAATTTTGCGTGTAAATCTGACAAACGGCACGGTGAGAAAAGAACCGACCCCTTCGGATTTGGCGCGTGATTTTATCGGAGGGCGTGGCTTTGGGATCTATTTCCTACTCAAGGAAGTCCCCAAGGGAGCCGACCCTCTGGGCCCGGAGAATAAACTTATCATCTCCAGTGGGCCGATCTCAGGCATGATGATCCCCGGCGGTGGGAAATGCGACTGGACCACGAAAGCTCCATTGACCGGAGGATATGCCAGCGCCTCGATGGGTGGTCATTTCACGGCGGAGATGCGTTATGCCGGGTTGGACAGTATTATTTTGGAAGGCATCAGCCCGAAGCCGGTTTATCTTTTTATCGACGATGACAAGATCGAGCTGCGCGACGCCTCCGAACAATGGGGCAAAGCCACCTTTGCCGTCGAGAAACAGTTCAAGGAAAAACTTGGCGAAGAATTCCAGGTGGCAGTCATCGGTGTTGGTGGTGAGAACCTGGTCCCGTATGCCTGCATCAATCACGACTATGGCCGTCAGGCCGGACGCGGCGGCGTGGGGGCGGTGATGGGTTCCAAGAAGGTCAAGGCGATCGTTATCCACGGGACGAAACCCATCCTCGTTGCAGATATGGACGCCTATCGGAAGGCTGGCATGGCGCTCTACAAGGCCTGCAAGGACTCTGAGGGTTTGAAAGACTGGACGCGCTACGGCACAACCATTGTTGTCTCTTGGTGCGACGAGGTCGGCGCGCTGCCCACCCGCAACTTCAGCGCCGGTTCCTTCGAAGCCGGCAAGAATCTCTATGGCCCGGTGATGCGTGAGAAGATCGTCATTACCGACAAAGGCTGCTTCGGTTGTCCTTCGCCGTGTGGAAAGTACAGCCGCAACAAGAAATATAACAGTTTCGTTGAAGGTCCGGAGTATGAAACCATCGGTCTTATGGGTTCCAACTTGGGGATTGACGATATCGAGGCGGTGGCTCAAGCCAACCTGCTGTGCGACGATCTTGGCATTGATACCATCAGCGCCGGCAACGCTATCGGCTGGGCGATGGAATGCTACGAAAAGGGCATCTTCACCAAGAGTGACACTGACGGGTTGGACCTGAAGTTCGGTAACGTGGAAGCGACCTTTATACTCATTGAGAAAATCGCCCGTCGAGAAGGCCTGGGTGCACTTCTCTCGCAGGGCGTCAAGCGTGCCTCCAAGAAGGTGGGCAAGGGTAGTGAAAAGTTTGCCATCCAGGTCAAGGGTATGGAGCAGTCTGCTTATGCCACCCACAATGCCACAGCTATGCTCTTAGCCTACATGACTTGCGATGTGGGTGCACACCACAACCGCTCGTGGGCCATCACCTACGATCTGCAGGTTGGGAGGGAGAAAGTGGTCCCTGAAAAGGTTGCACGCATCATCTGGCTGCAGAACTTCCGACCGATGTTTGACGTGCTGGGTGGCTGCCGCCTGCAGTGGGTGGAGCTGGGCATTGATCGCGATCTGTACGTCCCGGCGCTCGAGGCCATTACCGGTATCCACCGTTCCTGGGAAGACCTGGACAAGGTTGGCGAGCGCATCTGGAACCTGACCCGCCTCTTCTGGCTGCGCGAAAACGAAGGTTTTGGCCGCGCCTGGGACATGCCCTCCCCGCGCTTCTACGAGGAAGCCCCCAACAGCGGGGTTACCAAAGGCCAGATCACCAAAATCGAAGACGTTAACCGCTTGCTGGACATGTATTACGAGCAGCGCGGCTGGACCTCGGATGGCCTGCCGAAACCGGAAACGATCGAACGCCTCGGTTTGAATGCGCTGGTCGCTTGAAATGCCTGCAACTCTTCGCCCCAGCGGGTCACTGCGGGACTTGGTCGATGGGCAGGCCGAATTACAGGTGGAAGTCGGACGGACTGTACGCGAGACGCTTGCCCTCCTCGGAATTGTTCCAGAGGTGGTTGCGCTGGTGGTGGTAAACGAGGAGCAGCAATCGAAGGACTACGTGATACAAGAGGGGGATACCATCCGGGTGCTGGCCGTCATTGGCGGCGGATAATTCAACTTCGGACGTCAGGTTGACTGACGTCCGAAGTTGTCATTGGAAAGAGCGTTATGTTTGTTGGGTGAGCTTGCAGCCTGCCGATTCTGGCGGAATGGAAGATGTCACGCTAGAAGCGTGATCTATTTCTACCTCACAATCGTTTGGGTCTGCTCATGCATGTACAGAGGCAAATAGTAATGTCCGCCTGAGTTCTTGCCGCTGGAGCCGGAGGCTTTCCACCCACCGAATGGCTGGAAGCCCGGCCATGCGCCGGTCGTTGCGCCCTGCGGGCGGTTGGCATATGCCACGCCGGCCTCAATATGGTCGAAAAACCAGGCGGTTTCCTCTTCACTACCGTAGAATCCTGCAGTCAGGCCGTAGTTGACCTTGTTGGCGTGCCCCATTGCTTCTTCGAGGTCATTCACTTTGCCAATAGTTGTTATTGGCAGAAACATCTCGTGTTTCCACAGGCGGTGCTGGAGCGGCAGGTCAACGACCAGGGTCGGCTCGCAGAACCAGCCTTTGTCGAAAAGATCCCTTGTTCTCACCCGGCCACCGGTCAGGGACTTACCGCCTCCGGCTATTATTTCTCCGCAATACGCCTGGAATTCTTTAAAAGCCCCTTCGTTGATGACCGGTCCCAGGTCGATGCTGCGATCGGTCGGGTCACCAATGGCCAGCTTTTCCGTCAAAGATTTGAGACGGGTGGTCAGGTCTTCGTAGACCGGTGCTTCAATAAAGACTCGCGAGGCCGCCGAGCATTTCTGCCCCTGTAGACCAAAGGCTGAACGGACGATGCCTGCCGCGGCGCGCTCGAGATCAGCATGGCGCGAGATGATGACAGCGTTCTTGCCGCCCAGTTCTAAAAGGATCGGGCGCACCCAGTTGCAGGTCGAGAAGTCGCGGAATATCTTCGCTCCCACTTCGAACGAGCCAGTGAATGTTACTCCGTCCACGGCGCAAGTGACAAGCGCTTGGCCCAAAGTGCGGCTTGGCCCGGTGACGAAATTGAGCACCCCTTCCGGCAGACCAGCGTCCCGGAAACATTCCACCAGCAAGCGCACTATCCAGGCCGTGTCGGTGGCAGGCTTGATGACCACCGTATTGCCAGCCACTAACGCCGCACCTGTGGGACCGCCGGTCAGTGCGAACGGGAAGTTGAACGGGCTGATCACCAACCAGACGCCGTACGGTCTCAAAACGGAGATATTCGTTGCGTCGTAGTCCATCAGCGGATCCTTGCCCATTTCGATGATGTAACCGTGATTGGCATCCATCTGGTCGCAGGCATATTTGATCAAATCGGCGGTTTCTTGCACATCGCCAAGCGATTCCATTCGGTTCTTGCCCACTTCCAGCGACATAGCCGCGCTCAATTCAAACAGGCGCTCTTCGATCAAGGCGGCGGTATTGCGCAACAAACGGATGCGTTCCTGCCAGGGAGTATGGCTCCAACCGGGGAAGGCCTTGCGGGCTGCTTCCAGGGCTTGCTCGGCGTGCTTTTCATTGCCCTTCTGCATCACAGCCAGCGTCCAGTCTGTGTTTACCGGTGAAAGGTCTGCAAATTTTTCATCTGCGAACACATCTTTGTTATTGATGATCAGGGCATATTCATTCCCGAGGGTGGCTTTGACTTTCGCCAGTGCAACGTCGAATTGAGTATGCACTTCTTCCGGTGGATTGAACATGGTTGTGTAGGTAAGTTTGAATTCCATTATTTCAGCTCTTTTCCAAGCATTTCTGACAGACTCTAATTCTGGGAATATATCCTGGATAAAGTATAGTGTAGTTGAGAGCTGATGTCAATGCAAACAGATAAAATTTGTCATAATTATGATAAAACCTTACTGACACAAGTTCATGACAGGTAAAATACCCGCCATTCCTATTGTTCTTAATATATAATTCCGGCCATGAAAACCGACCGCATTTCTTCTATTGACCAGTTCCGTGGTTTTGCCATCCTGACAATGGTTCTGGCAAACTTCTTGAGCGGGGTGAGCATCATCCCCGCCTGGCTTAAACATGCTCCCGATATCGGCCTGACGGTCATCGACCTGATCGCTCCGTTCTTCATCTTCGCCATTGGCCTGACGTATGGCCTGTCTTTTCGTCGCCGGTTGGAACATGATGGAGCCTTCAAGACCTACAGTCAGTTTTTTACACGTTATCTGGCGATCATTGGATTGGGCGCAATCATCTCCGCCGGTGAGTCGGTCTTCGGCCTCAACCCGAGCGGCATCGATTGGGGCGTTCTGCAGGCGATTGGTATGGCCGGATTGATCGCCCTTATTGTCATCCGCCTCCCGTCCGTTTATCGCTGGATGATTGGGGCGGGGATTTTGGTCGTTTATCAAGTCGTCCTCGACAAATTCTGGCTGGATATTGTTATTCGCTCACCGCATGGCGGATTGTTTGGATCGCTCAACTGGTCTGCGATGCTGATGCTCGGGACGGCACTGGCGGATCTGTTCCATGAAGAAGGACGCTGGAAAAAACCTTTTCCATGGGTTTCGTTAACTATCCTGGCCGCGGGGATTGTGCTGGCTTTCCTTTCGCCGGTCAGCAAACACCGCGTCTCGCCTTCCTATGTGCTTGTCAGCCTGGGTGCCAGTGCGATTCTGTTCCTCCTGTTCCACTGGCTGACCGGACAATTTAACTTGAGAAACCGTTTCCTGGTCGTTTGGGGGAAAAACCCACTGGTGTTATATTTTCTCCATTATTTCATTATCGGGATTTTCTTCCTGCCAGGCATTCCGGTCATTTATCAGGCCGCGCCGCTCTGGCTGGTATTGCTGGAGATGGCCGCGCTTATTGGCGGGATCTCGGCGGTGGCTTACTGGCTGGACAATAGAAATATCGTTATTTCTATCTGACCGGAAAGGAAATCAGCATGGTTGATATACCCAAAAAGATGCTGACAGGTTGGGGGAGAGTGGTACTTATCGGGTTCTTTCTGGCGACGGTGCCCTACTGACCCGCCAGTTGGCCCTGCCTGATCCCGGCGTACCTGTTGCGGACCTGAAGCCATTCCCGCTCCATGGATATCAACGGTTGCTGATTCTTGCCCCACATTGCGATGACGAGACCCTCAGTTCGGCGGGCTTGATCCTGGCTGCACAGCGGGCTGGAATCCAGGTGCGGGTGGTGATCGCCACAAACGGCGATGGCTTTCTGTTCGCCACCATGCGGGATTTCCGAAAAATCTACCCAACGCATTCTGATTACATCCGCATGGGAGTATTTCGTCAGCAGGAATCGCTGGCTGCACTGGCTATGCTGGGTGTGCACCCGGATCAGGTTACCTTTTTGAGTTATCCCGACCGCGGCACTCCTTCTCTGTGGAACGACAATTGGGCGGTAACCAACCCCTATCGCTCCCCGTACACCGGCGATACCAAAAGTCCCTATGCCATCACCTACAACCCGAGTTCGGTTTATGCCGGTGCACACTACCTGGCGGACGCTACTTCCATCTTGGAGACTTACCGCCCGGACCTGATCGTTTATCCGCATCCCCAGGATGTACATCCTGACCACTGGGGGTTGAATGTGTTCACCCGCCTGGCGCTCACGCTCATCCGTCATAATGACCCGGCATATAAACCCACCGAATTAACCTATCTCGTCCACCGGCCGGATTTCCCGGAAATGAAGGGTCTGAAACCGCAGGAGAGCCTGACGCCCCCCCCCCATGCTTTATGCGCTCTCTCCCGATTGGTACCGCCTGGATTTGTCCCCCGCCGATACAATCCTTAAAAGCCAAGCAGTGCAAGCTTACCGCAGCCAGTTGCCCCTGTTGCACAATCTGATGGAAAGCTTCGTGCGCGCTAATGAAACTTTCGCTCCCGCAAATGATGCGAACCTGGCAACTGTTTCCCAAGCTGACCCATTCAATTCATCCTCCTGGGTGGATGCTTCTGCCCAGCCTGTAGCACCGGTCGAACTTGATCCGGCCTCAGACTATGCCACCCGCAGCGTCATCCCCGCCGGGGACCTGACGGCGGTCTACGCCGCCCGGGACATGCAGGGCACCTTGGAGATCTGTGCCCAGGTACGGGAGAACACCATCCCAGAGGTGACCTACTCCCTGCGCCTAAAAGCTTTGACCGACAACGGCATTGTTGTTTACAAGTCCCGGACGGGGGAGGCCCATACCGGGTGGTATATATTGCATCGTTCCGGCGTCTATGCCTGCGCCACGGTTTCCCTGGCGAACTTGGAAAACCCCTGGGTGATCTTCGTAGGCGCTGCCACCGAAACCGGCGGGCGCATCGAGGACGAAACCGGCTGGCAGATGGTCCGTTTCAACAGGCCATAATGCCTGATCTGGTTATTCGTCCAGGATGAAAATTGTCCTGACCTTTTTGATTAATAATCACCTATTCTATAATCACCGAAATGAATTCAGACCTTATGACAACCCCCAACCCCACCTGACCCTCACCACTGACTTCAGTTATTTATGCAATGGGCACTAATTTAATGCTCTGGCTTTCTTTACCAGTTTGGGCAATGCGTTCAGAAATGCTTCAACATGTCCAGAAGTCGTCCCTGCACCCAGCGTAACCCGTAGCGACCCCAGCCCCCATTCAGGCGAACATCCGATCGCAGTCAGCACCTCGCTTGGTTCGGGATTACCCGTCTTGCACGCTGAACCGGAGGAGCAGGCAAAGCCTGCCGAGTCAAGCAGGTTCAGCAGCAGGTTGCCATCCATGCCTTTGAAGGTAAAGGAACTGTGATTAGGTAACCGGGTAATCGGGTGACCTGTCAGGCGAGAATCTGGTATTTCCTCTAAAATCCTCCCGATGATACGATCGCGCAACGGGCGAACGTGGGCGATGCGTTGTTGGCGTTCCTCGGCACTCAACTGAAGTGCTTCAGCAAGACCGACGATGTTCGGAACATTTTGCGTTCCCGCTCGCAGACCGGACTCCTGCCCGCCCCCTGTTTGGAGAGGGAAAATCGGAGTGCCATTGCGAACATACAACAACCCAATGCCTTTTGGCCCGTAAAACTTGTGTGCACCGAGTGACATCAAATCAACCCCCAGAGAGCGGGTATCCACCGGTAGATAAGCCGCGGCCTGAACCGCGTCTGTGTGAAAAGGGACTTTGTGAGCGCGGCAAATGGTCGCAATTTCTGCTACCGGATTGATTGTGCCGATTTCATTATTTGCGTACATCACCGAGACAATGGCAGTACCCTTTCGAATTCCCATGTTTACCGTTTCCGGGGAAACCGTTCCGGACGTGTCGGTCTCCAGCCATTCGATCTGGAAGCCGAAATGTTTTTCCAATTGTTCCGCTGTTTTGCTGACGGCATGATGTTCGGCCCGGCTGGTAAGAATCCAATTTGCGCCGGTATTCTCGCGCATCGCCAGCGCGGTTCCACGAATGGCGAGATTATCAGACTCAGTGCCACAGGAGGTAAAAACGATCTCATCGGCACGGCAATTTAGAGCAGCCGCGACGCTCTCTCGCCCAGATTCGACAGCAGCCTCGGCTTGCTGTCCATAGCGATGGATGGAGGAGGGGTTGCCAAATGTTTCGTTGAAATACGGCAGCATGGCATTCAGCACGCGCGGGTCAACGGGTGTGGTGGCAGCATAGTCCAGGTAAATATGGTCAACCATTAAAATCGATTATACCCCTTTGAGGTACGATGTCCCTCTGCGTGACACCGTATACCTTTGGTGAACCAGGGTGCGGGAGGAAATCCACACAGGGGAGGTTATCCCCGCGGGGGATGATATAATCCCGCCTACCAATGGAACCGAACCTACTACAGACCCAACTCAGCCACCAGGCTGGCAGTTACACTGTCACGATCCCTGTTTACGATGGACCGCTGGACTTGCTCCTGCAGCTTATCGAGCACGCCGAACTGGACATCACCGCTGTGTCGCTGGCACAGGTCACCGATCAGTACTTAATCTACATCCACCAGATGCAAGTCCCGGCAGACGAGATTTCGGCTTTCCTGGTTGTGGCGGCCAAATTAATTCAGATCAAGTCTGAGGCTTTGCTGCCCAGGCCACCGGTCCGGGAAGCGGGAGAGGAAGACCTGGGCGAAGCGTTGGCACGTCAACTGCGAATTTACAAGCGCTTCAAGGAACTGTCCAACTGGCTGGATGAGCGCGTTAAGCGTCATCTGCGGACTTATTTGCGGGTTGCTCCCACCCCGAAAATCGATAGCCGGCTCGACCTCTCCGACATCACCCTGGCTGACCTGATGGCTGCTGCCGAAGATATATTCGCCGAAGAAGCAGAGAAACAGGCGCTTGCGACGGTTATCTCGGCGCCGCGTATTACAATCCGGGAGAAAATCGCATTGATTGCCGAGTATCTTGGAAAGAACCACAATGTCAATTTCAACGGACTGATGGGGAAGAAACCGACCCGCCTGGAAGTGGTGGTCACCTTCCTGGCCCTCCTGGAGCTGATCAAGCGCTTCCGCGTTTCTGCCCAGCAGGAGAGATTGTTTAGCGATATTCAAATAGAGAAACTGGAAGAGTGGGGGACTGATGAAGAACTGGAAATAGAATTCGAATAATGGCCTGAAAAACAGGCAATTATTTTTATACCCATCTGGTTGGTTTCAAAGCATCTTCTTTTGTGCCCCAGAAGCCACCAGCAACACAAGCGCTGCCCCGCTTCCGTCAAAAACCAGCGCATCCACCCAACTGGGGTGCCTGCCCGGCACGAAGGATTGGTGGAACCCGTCCGTGATGGCATAGAGCACGGTGATAAGAAGCACCAGCCACTAACGGCGTCTGTCGAAAAACAAGCCGTACCAATAAGCCAGCGCCAACATGCCATAGCCGAGCATCTGCGCACCCTTTTTGGAAACCAAGTCCCACATGCCAAAACTTGGCATTTCTTGGAACGGAATGGACGAAAAGCCATAGATAATAGCCATCACAGCCATTGCAGGGAGCCAGCGGAGAATACATTTATTAATCATCATTGTGTCAAGTATAATCAAGTTTACCAATCCCTTTCTCCTATCTATGAAACTCAACCTCGCTCTCGCCCAAATCAACACCGAACTTGGAAACATCCAGGCCAACCTGGAAAAGCACCTGGCCCTGGTCAAGCAAGCTTGTCAGGACGGCATGGACTTGCTGGTCTTCCCAGAACTTTCGTTGACCGGCTACGTGCTCCAGGATCTCGTTCCAGCCATCTCCTGCCGGCCAGAGATCGACGATTCGTTTTTTACGCAGCTTCTCGATGTCAGCCGAAATATTGACCTGGTAGTAGGCTTTGTTGACGAAGACAAGCGTCACCGTTTCTACATTGCCTCGGCCTATCTTTCCCAGGGCGAGGTCGTTCATGTTCATCACAAGGTGTATTTGCCAACCTATGGTTTGTTCGACGAGGGTCGTTTCTTCGCTCCTGGTGATTCCGTTCGGGCTTTCGAAACCCGGTTTGGCCGCTTCGGGATGCTCATCTGCGAGGATTTCTGGCACGCATCGCCCCCCTACATCCTCTGGCAAGACGGCGCAGACGTGCTGCTTTTTTCGTCCGCTTCGCCGGGGCGCGGGCTGAATGGCGAACCAAAATTGGAATCAACAACCTGGGTGGAGGACATCAACCGGGCTTATGCCAGCCTTTTCACTGTTTTTGTCGCCCACACCAACCGGTCTGGTTTCGAGGATGGACTCAATTTCTGGGGCGGTTCCACCGTTTTCGACCCGAACGGGAAGCTGGTCGCCCAGGCTCCATATTTTGAAGAAACCCTGACCAAAACAGAAATTGACCTGAACCAGTTGCACCGAACGCGCGCCCGCCTGCCTTTGCTAAGAGATGAGCGTTCAGAATTGGTGCAGCGTGAACTTGAGAGGATACATAACAAATAATACCCCCGCCGCCTTCACCGGTGGCGTGGATGGCGCCTGGAGCAATATATGGAAATAAACCTTTCCATTGACCCTGAACTTGTCGGAAAAATCCTGACGAAATTCATCCGCTCAGAAATTACCCGCGTTGGCTTTTCGCGTGCTGTAGTAAACCTTTCAGGCGGGATCGACTCGGCTGTTTCCTTTGTGCTGGCAGTGGAAGCACTTGGCCCACAGAACGTGCTGGCGATCCGTTTGCCTTATAAAACCTCGTCACCCGACTCACTTGACCATGCCCAGATATTGATCGACCAGTTCGGCAGTCGCTCAGTGATCATTCCAATCACCGAAATGACGGACTCACTCATTGCCCGTGAGCCAGAGATGTCGGAGATACGCAGGGGGAACATCATGGCGCGGGTCCGCATGATCGTCGCCTACGACCAATCGGAAGCGTTCAACGGACTCGTCGTTGGCACGGGCAATAAGACCGAAATCCTGCTCGGATATACCACGCTGTACGGCGATTCGGCTTGCGCTCTTAATCCCATCGGCGATCTTTATAAGACCCAGGTGCGGCAACTGGCGCGGGCGCTGGGAATCCCAGAGCAAATCATTGCCAAACCTCCGTCCGCGGACCTATGGGCTGGTCAAACCGACGAAGGCGAACTTGGATTCACTTATGAGGAAGTGGACAAATTGCTCTATCTCCTCGTTGACCAGCGCTATCGACCTGAAGAGTGTGTTGAAGCAGGGTTTGACGAGAAATTCGTCGGTCAGGTATTCGAACGAATCCGCAAGAATCAGTTCAAGCGCGTCCTGCCGCCAATCGCCAAACTCAGCAGCCGAACAGTCGGCTACGATTTCCTTTACCTGCGCGACTGGGGAACATGATCAAGTTGCACTCCACCCATAAAGGTTTGGGGTTAGATTTAGCCTCAAACCTTTTTCTTTGGAAGATAGACCTTGAAGATTTCCATCCCTGCAGCACTCCGTCACAAACGTTTCTTCTACCTCTGGTTGGGATTGCTTATTTCCGTTGCTGGCTCGCAAATGCAGATTTCCGCCCTCTTTTGGCATATCCGCATCCTGACCGGCGAACCAAAGCCCCTGGCTCTGGGCGGAATCGGGCTGGCACGCATCTTGCCAGTTGTCATATTTTCTTTCTTGGGCGGGCCGGTTGCAGATACGCTTAACCGGCGCCGGATTCTCTTTGTAACTCAAACCGCCTTGGTATTTGTGACAATGGCGTTGGCCATCCTGACTTTTACCGGTCATATCACCATGGGTACATCTACCTGCTGACAGCTATCCAGGCTACCGCAGTGGCATTCGATAATCCGGCCCGCCAGGCAATGATTCCAAACATTGTCCCGCCAGAAGATTTGCCGAGTGCATTCAGTATGTCTTCGATTGCCGTGAATACCGGCTCGATTATCGGTCCAGCCTTGAGCGGCATCGTTATCGTTGCGCTCGGGCAGGGCTACATCTATTTTTTTTAATGCCGTTTCTTTCTTGGCAGTCATCGTCGCCCTGGTCCTGATGGGACCTATCTCGCAGGATACCAGGAAATCCGGCATCCATCTGAGCGCGACCCTGGATGGTATCCGTTTTATTTATTCCAGGCCCATTATTTTCTCCACCATGCTGATGGACTTCGTTGCCACGTTCTTCGCTTCGGCCAATACCCTGATGCCCATCGTTGCCAAAGATATCCTGAAAGTCAGTGAAATTGGCTATGGATGGTTATCGTCAGCGCAGGCAATAGGAGCGGTAGCAGCGGGCGTTGTGGTATCGCAGGTTCAAAAACTACGCAAACAGGGTTCGATCTTTCTCATCGCAGTGGTTATCTTCGGGTCAACCACCGTGCTGTTCGGTGCTACCAGTGCCTTCGCCATTGCCATGTTTGCCCTGATCCTGATGGGAGTTGCCGACGCGGTCAGTACCATCATTCGCAATACCACCCGTCAGTTGAACACTCCAGACCACATCCGCGGGCGCATGACCGCCGTCAACCAGATATTCTTCCAAGGCGGACCCCAGTTAGGAGAAGTGGAATCCAGGATCGTCGCCCATTTGTTCGGGGCCCCGGCCGCCATCGTTTCCGGAGGCATCGGCTGCATCATTGGGACGGCGCTAATCGTCCTGAAATGGCCGCAATTGCGCACCTATAACGGCGACGAACATCTGCAAGAGAAAGGCCTGGAAGGTTGACGTTTCCCCTACGCTTGCTAAACGTCTTCCATACAGTTAAGAAAACAAGCCGATCGCCGGTTGACTTTACAAAGAATTCGCACTATACTGATAACAGAGTATCCGCCTATGCGAGTGTTTTCTGTAGCCTCCCGGTTGTTTTCTTGAAAGGCACGCTGCTGTTTCGCGTGCCTTTCACTATCTTCTAGATAAGGAGATTAAATATGGACTCTGGAATGATTGGCAAGATTGAGAAAGCCAAGCGGTATGCACAAGAACCTCATCGCTTTCACTTTGATGCTTTCACTGTAAATATTGACGGCGAGAACAATTCTCATATAGTAAAATTTGCAGACAACAAATGGGATTGTGACTGCGACTATTTCCGCTCACGTGGTATTTGTACGCATACTTTGTCGTTGACAAACTACATTCTCAAAGGCATGGTACCTGTCCCCGTAGAAGCGGGTTGAGAAACCCACCACGACACTTTATCCTCCGAGGTTATAAGACCTCGGAGTTTTTTTGATACAACTCGGAGGTTTTCAGGTACAATTCGCATCCATGAAGCAAATTTCTCGACGTGATTTTTTCAAACTGGGAGGTATGGCCCTGGCCAGCCTGGCTTTCACTTCTTTCTTACCAGAATTTTGTGAGTTTGAAGATATTGACTTGGTGCGCGTGGCAAAAGACCCGGTTAGCGTCTATAAAGAGCCTACGGACACAAGTCAGATCATTGGTACATGGAACCGGGATGACTTGGTTCACGTCTATGAGACGGTCGACTCCGGGACCCCTGGCGAAAATCCGATTTGGTACCGCGTCTTCGGCGGATACATGCACCGAGCAAGGCTGCAAAAAGTACGCATTCATTACAATACGCCACTTACCAGTGTCCCGGATACCAAACTTTTGTCCGAGGTCACCGTCCCTTATACCCAGGCATACCGCTATAACCAGTGGGATGGTTGGTTTCCGACATACCGACTGTACTTCAGTTCTATTCAATGGATTACCGGCATCGATACCGGACCCGACCGCAAAGCCTGGTACCTCATCCAGGACGAAGCCGATAAAAATGTCCACTACTTTGTTCCAACCGTACAATTACGTCCCATCTCCCTCGAAGAAATCACCCCTCTCTCACCTGATGTGCCCATAGGCAAAAAAAGCATTGATGTCAATCTGACAACACAAATCCTCACCTGTTCCGAATATGACAAGGTCGTTTTCAGCACCCTTGTCTCAACCGGTGTGCCCGGATTGTTTGCAACTCCAAACGGGAACTTCAACATCCAGGTCAAACTTCCCTCCAGGAACATGAGCACCTCCAGCCGCCTGGCAGATGATATCATCCCATTGGTCGGAGTCCCGTGGTGTTGTTTCTTTACGGGCGAAGGCCATGCCTTCCATGGCACCTACTGGCACGACAACTTCGGGGTCCCAATGAGCCACGGCTGCGTTAACATGCGGACGGAAGATGCCCAGAAACTTTTCCGCTGGAGCCTGCCATCTGCCGGATTCGATGAAATCAGCAAACTGACGCTGGATACCAAAGGCTATGGGACACCCATAGACATCCACTACTAAAATGCCCATCCTAACCTGGCCTTCGAAAGGGCTGCCGAAACATAAGCCTGCCGACCTGATTCTGGACTCGGTATTTTACCCGCGCGGTATCGGCTATCCAGATGCCTTACCGGAAAGCCATCTCTTCTTGGGAGATAATCTGCGGATCATGGCTTCCCTGCTCCCGGAATACGAAAATCGTCTGGATTTGATCTACACTGATCCTCCTTTTTTTACCAATAAGCAATACCCTGCTCGCATCGGGCGCGGCGAGGATTCGCGGCGCCCGCAGGAATGGCTGATGGCCGAAGGATACGGCGATCGCTGGAAAAACATGGATGCCTACCTTGATTTCCTCTACCCGCGTCTGGCACTAATGTACCGCCTACTCTCTCCACATGGGACTTTGTACCTGCACCTGGACTGGCATGCAAATGCTTATGCCCGGCTCCTGCTTGATGAACTTTTCGGACGCGAGCGTTTACTGAATGAAATCATCTGGACCTACCACGGACCATCCCCCATCCGGTGTGCCTTCAACCGCAAGCACGATGTCATTCTCGTATATACCAAAGGCAACGATTACACATTCAACGCCGATGCTGTGCGAGAACCATACAATCCAAACACGGTTAAAACTTTCGCGTCTTCATCCAAAGCCGGGTTTGGCAAAGTCCCTGATTTGGACCGTGGGAAAGTCCCTGAAGATTGGTGGTACTTCCCTGTGGTGGCCCGCATGCACAGTGAACGCACTGGCTACCCGACCCAGAAACCCGAAGCCTTGCTCGAACGCATTCTCCTGGCTTCCTCCAATCCCGGCAGCTTGGTAGCCGATTTCTTTTGTGGCTCAGGAACGTTTCCTCTCGTTGCCACCCGCCATGGCCGTCGCTTCCTGGCGGGGGATGTCTCCTGGCGCGCCATTCATACCACACGCGAACGGCTAATTCAGACAATGCAAACACCATTTACACTATCCCGTGAAAATTCCGACGAAATCCCCTTCAATACTCTTCCGTTCTCAGTTGTCATTTCAAACCAGATATTATCATTGAAAGATCCCCCGGCTCTCGATTACTGGGAAGTTGATCCTGCCTGGGAAGGAAAAATCTTCCACAGTGTAATCCAAGCTCGGCGTTCGAACCGCTCCGTCGAAATCCCCCTAGAAATAAAAATGCCCTTTTCGCCGACAAATGTCTGCGTGCGGGCTGTCACCGTTGACGGGTCGTTATTTCAATCACACGTCTAGCCGGTATCCCACTCCCCTGATCGTTTTTAAAAAATGCGGGGAATCCGGGTTGGGCTCAATGGCCTGTCGAAGCCAGGATACATGCACATCCAATGTGCGAGTGTCGTCAGTGTAATTCGTTTCCCAGACCTGTGAAAAAAGCGCCTTGCGCTCAATTACTTCTCCCTGATGCTCAATCAATGCTTTCAGCAAATTCACCAAACGCGGGGTCAAACGGACCTGTTTCCCAGAGCAGCGAACCATCCGCTTTTCGATATCCAGACGAATCTGTCCGGCATGGATGCTGTCTTTGCCATCACCGGGGAGTAGATGGCGGATTCGATTGACCAGTTTTTGGGCGGTGAAGGGAAGGGAAAGGATGGCATCTGCATGCATTTTTTCCACTTCACGGTCTTCATTAATAATTAGGAGGATGGGCAGACCGGCAACTTTCACTCGCAGCGACCGGCAAATACGTTTTCCGCTGGTCCTCAGGGTGGCTGCATTGACCACGAGCAGTTCAGGAGCAAAACCGTCTGCGAGACGTGCTAAAGCCTCGCTGCCACTGGAAACCAGTTCAACAACGAAACCTTTTTTCCGCAAGGCGGGAGCAAAGGCGGGATGGTCTGCGTGCTTACCCTCTATGAGCAGAAGTGTTGCGTAATCCATGATTTATAAGTCAGATGGCCCGATAGCGATTTTTTTCATTATACACCAATCTTAAAGAAACGCATCAGCTCATGGGACTGACCTTATAGTTTTGAAAACTGCCCCCTTATGGATGTGCCAGCTGAGTCACAGTGGGAGCCTATTTTACCCCCCCCCACTAAAATTTCTATGCGGGAACGCGGCGACTATATCACCCAATAATGGGGGAACAGCACCCGGATGAATACATCCATGATCATTCCCACCATGAACCAGGTCCCGAAGGCGCGATTGTTTACAAACGCCTGGGGAGCGAAGAAAAGTGGCCAGCCACCCTGCCCGTCAGGAAAGCCTTCGGGGCGTGTATCCGGCTTGGGTTTCAGGAAAGGTGGAACTATTTTCAGGAAGGTGGGGACTGCTACAAAAACCAACAGGACCACCGGCGAGAAATAATGAGTGAATATGAGTATTAACACTAGCAAGTATGGAAGTGCCATCATCGCCACAACAGCACAACGGGCAGCCTTCTCACCAATAAGCACCGGAAGAGTATAAATTTTCTTTGCTTTGTCAATCAGTAACTTGTCAATATGTTTGCCGAAGATGACCGTGGTCACGCCCAGAACATATGGCAAACTGGCCCAAATTACATTCCACGACCAGACTTGAGTCAGCACATAGTATCCACCGCCGACCATTAGCGGACCCCATACAATCAGCACGGCGACCTCACCCATGGCAATATATTTCAAGGGCCATGTGTAGAAAAGTACAAAGAATACGCCCAGCGCAAGCAGCAACCAAGTCAGACCACCACCGCTGATGACCACCAGGTAAATACCACATGCCAGCGCAAATACGCCTGTAAAAGCGAAGTAGGTCAGGTGCTGGCGCTTGGTCAGCAAACCGTCAGCTAGTGGTTGGGGGCCATACATCGTACGATAGTAATTATCTTTATCCACTCCGCGGGTGTAGTCGGTGTAGTCGTTGAAGATATTATTGGATGCGTGCGCCAAGATCAATCCAAGGGCCAGGATGAACCACGAGAACGGATTCACCGTGAACTCACCATGGCGGGAGTCGTGCAAGGCGAAAAGTCCAGCAAGAACCGCTGAGAGAAAGGTCATCACCAGTACTGCAGCGCGCGTGCTGATGAGCCATTTAGCGATAATATCAAGTTTGTCCCATTCTTTTTTCGAAACGTTTGGAATTACAGTTAAAGCTTTCTTCCACATTGCGAAGTTCATTTCGTATACTCCTTGTCTGAATTGCGGCCAGATTATACTCGAATAATGTAAGGAAATATCCGTCCAAATTGATTGTGATTATCGTCACACAAACGAATGACTTCCCCCACTGGTGATTTATCCCCAAAGAAAACATACTAATGGAAGACTCAAGCCGAAGTAGGCATTACTTTCGCGTCGCAGATTCTAGTAACGAGGTGGAGCGAACCCATGATCATTTACAACCGAATATCAACTCTTGCCAGACTTGGAGAGAGGTGATCCATGACCGCTGATGTAGCTGTAAAGCATTCGTTTTATGACCAAGTCCTTGATGCCACGCCGAACGGCGAAAGGTTGAGACTGTGTTTGCAGTGCGGCGATTGCAGTGGCATTTGCCCCTTTGGCTATCTCATGATCCATCCACCGAGCAGGATGATAGCCCACTTGCGCGCAGATCGGTTTGAGAAAGTACTGGACACCGATACCGTCTGGTTGTGTGTTTCCTGTTTTGCCTGTACCGCAGTATGCCCGGTCCAGATCCCATTGACACCCGGATTGATGGCTCGTACGAAGGAAGAATTGATTCTAGCCGGCAATGTTCCCACAGAACTTCAAAGCGCATTGGAGAATTCCCAACGTTATGGCAATCCGCAGGGTGAATCACCACGCAAACGGGCAGACTGGGCTACAGGGATCGTTCCGGAGGTCAAGATATTGGGGAAAGTCAAAACAGAAGTGGAGGTATTGTGGTTTGTGGGTGATTATCCATCCTATCACCCCCGTGTTCAATTGATCACGAAGGCATTGACGAAAGTGCTCAATGCCCTGGGGGTAGATTTCGGCATCCTCGGTCTTGAAGAATCAAGTGACGGTGACTCGCAGCGATTGGCTGGGGAACGTGGACTATTCGAAATGCTGGCCGAGAAGAATGGGATGGCATTCAGCAAATACGAATTTAAAGAAATCATCACAACCGATCCACATGCCTACAATGCCATCAAAAACGAATACCCTGGGTTGGGTATCTCTTATCCAATTCGGCATTATACCGAATTTCTGGCTGACCGCCTTTATCAGCTAAAACCATTGCTGAAGCATGAAGTGAAAGCCAAAGTGGCCTATCACGATCCATGCTACCTGGGCCGTGCCAACGGGATCTATGACCAACCACGCGCAATCCTGCAAGCCATTCCCGGCCTGGAACTGGTGGAAATGTCACACAACCACCAGAACAGCCTGTGTTGCGGTGGCGGTGGTGGCGGGATGTGGCTGGATGGTTTCCAGTGGGAAAAAGCGCACGTCCGTTTGTCTGAATGGCGTGTAACCGAGGCACTTGCTGCCGGTGCAGAAATATTGGCTGTAGCCTGTCCTTACGAATCGCCGCGTTTTGAAGACGCTGCCAAGACTGTTCAGGGAGCTGGAATGCTTAAAGTGAGAGACATCGCCGAACTATTAGTCGAGGCAATGGGCATTTAGAGAGGTCAATAATGAATATCATAATTCTGGTTAAACTTGTCCCCGATCTGGTTGAAGAACTCATCATAGACACCAGCGGTGTTGCACTGGATACGGCCTGGCTGCGTCTGATCATCAACGAATTTGACGATCATGCCATCGAGCAAGGTATCCTGCTAAAAGAGCGCAGTGGAGGCGTTGTGACGGTTGTAGCCCCGGATATTGAGGGTATAGATGATGTACTCTTTACCGCAGCCGCCAAAGGCGCTGACCGCCTGATCAAGATCAAGGGAGATTTTGGCGGAGTAAACAACCATGCCCTGGCGCGCGCTTTCTCGACTGCAGTTAAGGAACTTCAACCTGACCTGGTGCTCACCGGTGTACAGGCCAACAACGACCTGGACGGCTCGGTTGGCCCACTGCTGGCTGGATGTCTGGAAATGCCTTACATTGGCTATTTATCAGGTGTTTCGGTTAGCGAGGGGAAATCCAAGGTCCGCAAAGAATATCCTGGTGGATTAATTGCCGAGATGGATGTGACGCTGCCAGCCGTATTTGGCATTCAGGCCGCGGAACAACCGCCACGCTATGTAGCCGTCAGCAAAGTACGCCAAATGATGAAGACCTCCACCATCGAGGAACAGACCGTGTCTGGAGTTGACATGGTTGGCGGGCCGAAGATTGGTCGCATGTTCCAGGCTCAGACGGGTCAACGAGCCACGATGTTATCCGGCAGCCCTGAAGAAATTGCCACCAGGCTGGTGGTCATTTTCAAAGAACATGGCGTGCTCTAAGAGGAGAAATATAATGAATCAGGATATTTATGTAGTCATAGAACACCTGCGCGGACAATTGGCAGAAATATCCTTTGTTATGTTGGCCGGAGCGCGCGAGCTGGCGAAAGGATTGGGAGTGGATGTTGTAGCTGTAATGCTTGGCCACAAGGCGCAAGGATTGGCCGGGAATCCTTCCCCAGGCTCATTACAGTGTCTGGCTGCGGACAAAGTCCTCTCCTTTGATCACCCGGCGCTGGCTGATTTCACGTCAGATGCCTATCAAATAGTTCTGACTGACCTGATTAGAAAGGATCAACCACGGGCTGTATTATTCGGCAGTACCTCCATCGGCACAGACATTGCAAGTTTGATCTCCATCAAGTTGGGATTACCAATGGTAAGTTCCTGCCGCAGTTTTAGCGCAGGCGGCAAATTTGTCAGCCAAATCTGCGGCGGTAAAATCATGGCTGAGGGAGACTTGCCCGGTCCGACCGCTCTGGTCACAATGGTGCCCGGCGGATATAAAGCCGAACAGGGGCAGAGTACACAGCCACCTGCAATTACAGAGGTCGAGGTACCGGAATTGGAGTCTCTAAGGGTCACCCTGGTCAGATACATTGAGCCGGAATCTGGGGACGTGGATATTACCAAAGAAGCGGTCCTGGTCTCGGTTGGTCGTGGCATCCAAAACCAGGATAATATCGTTTTAGCTGAGGAATTAGCCCATGCCCTGGGCGGCTCTGTTTCAGGTTCGCGCCCGGTCATAGACCAGGGCTGGCTGGCAACCTCCCGCTTGGTGGGTAAATCAGGCAAGAGCGTAAAACCAAAGATATACCTGGCTTTAGGCATCAGTGGCGCTCCGGAGCACGCCGAGGCAATTACTGATAGTGATACGATTGTCGCCATTAACACCGACCCCGCCGCGCCGATCTTCAATATAGCCAAATACGGCGCGGAGATCGATCTCTTTGATCTTGTTGAAGTACTCACCGCACAAGTCAAAGCAGCCAAAGGTGGCTAATTAGTCCAATAAAGGAAGGGATGCGGAGCACATCTTATGCCAGAGCGAATTGACTTTTGGGGCATTCCGTTCACGTGGGGCTCGCCAGCCATCTTTGTATATTTTCTGATGGCGTTAGCCAGCACTATTCTACTCGTCCGCTTCTTCCTGAGAGCTAGACTTTGGTGGCGGGTTGGCAGGCCCGAGGTCCGCTGGGATCGCGTCCACATCCGGTTATGGTGCCTTATCAAGTACGCCATCGTTCAAATTAAGATACTGCGCCAGAAATTTCCGGGCATTATGCATGTGGGTCTGGCTTGGGGTTTCTTCATCTTCTTCTTGGGTACGGCCCTGGCTACGATTGATTCTCATTTCCTCAAGATCCTACAGGGTAACCTTTACTTGGTTTACAAGTTTGTCCTGGATACATTCACCTTCTTGTTTCTAATTGGTGCGGGGATGGCAGCTTACCGCCGCTTCATCCAACGCGTGCGCCGATTGACGTTGGAGTCGGGATTTACCTGGTCACTGGCGTTGATTACGCTGATTGTGGTGGGAGGATTGTTCACAGAATCCCTGCGCCTGGCAGTCGAAAAACCTGCCTGGGCATTGTGGTCCCCGTTGGGTTGGTTGCTGGCACAGGCATGGATTGCAACCGGCGCATTGGATGCGACACTCATGAACTGGCATCTGGGAATCTGGATCTTCCACTTGCTGGTTGTCATTCTTACCCTTGCAACATTGCCAGCTGGTACACTGCTCCACATTCTGACCGGTCCGTTGAACGTGTTCTTTTCGAAACTGGACCGGCCTGTGGGGCAACTAGCACCCCTCCCGCAAACTGCAAATGGAGAACCCTTATACGCAAGCACACTGCGGGCCCTGACCTGGAAACAGCTACTCGACGGCGATGCTTGTACCGAGTGTGGGCGCTGCCAGGACGTATGTCCGGCATTCGCTGCCGGAAAGCTGCTCTCCCCCAAGCAGGTAATCCTGAGCGTGCGCACTGCTTTGCACCAGGATGGGCAGGTGCTGCTCAACACCGTTACGAAAGAGCCTTTGCTGGTAGGAGAGAAAATAACCGACGATGTGCTATGGTCTTGCACTACCTGCGGTGCGTGCGTCTGCGAATGCCCGGTGTTTATCGAGCACGTGGATTCCATCGTAGATATGCGCCGTTATCTGGTCATAGAAGGGCGGATGGGCACCGAACTTCAGGGTGCATTGGAGAACCTCGGTCGCTATGGTAACTCGTTCGGCCAGTCTGAGCGGATGCGTGCCCGCTGGACCCAACCGATACAACATCCCATCAAAGATGCCCGTCGCGAGCCGGTGGAATATCTGTGGTTCGTTGGCGATTATGCCTCGTATAGCCCAACGCTGACAGATATTACAGCCATGACAGCAGAAGTGTTCCGAAAAGCTGGTCTGGATTTTGGAATTCTCTATGACGCCGAGAGGAATGCCGGCAACGATGTACGCCGTGTTGGGGAAGAAGGGCTGTTCGAGATGCTAATGGAGAAGAACTCCGTGGTCCTGAGCAAATGTACATACAAGGCAATCATCACCACTGACCCGCACACTTACAACACGCTCAAAAACGAATACCCGGCGAACGGAGTCGAACGCCGCCCGGTATTGCACTATACCGAAGTGCTCGACCAGTTGATCACCACCGGGAAACTTAAGTTCAGCAAAAATCTGGGCTACAAAGTCACCTACCACGACCCATGCTACCTGGGCCGTTACAATGGTGTTTACGATGCGCCACGGCGGGTGATCGAGGCGACCGGCTGCGAATTGGTCGAGATGCCACGCCACACGGATGGTTCTTTTTGCTGTGGCGCGGGCGGTGGACGCATTTGGATGGCAGAAGGTGAAATCCAGGAACGGCCCAGCGAAATCCGCATCCGAGAGGCGGTAGCACTGGACAGCGTGACAGCCTTTATCGTCGCATGTCCCAAGGATGTGACGATGTTCCGGGATGCGGTTAAAACCACAGATAACGAGAGCAGACTCGAGGTCAAGGATTTGGCCGAACTGGTCCATGCGGCGCTTTGATGTGCGCACGAATGCCATGACGAACAGCAACAGAGGCTTACGGACACCCATCGCTACCAAGCTCATCCTGAGCTTTCTGCTGATCATTGTCATCACCAGCACCGTCTTCACCGTCGTGGGCATCCAACTGATTAGCGACCGCATCGTGACGGAAGCTCAAGAGAAGGTCGAGCGTGACCTAAATTCGGCGCGAGTAATTTATCTAAGCAAGTTAAACCACATTGATGATGTGGTCCGACTAACAGCCGACAGGTTTTATATAAAAGACGCATTATTATCCAGTGATATCGGAAGGTTCGCCGAGGAACTCGTGCGGGTAAAAGTTAGTGAAGGTTTGGATTTATTAACAGTTACAGATCCATTGGGCAATGTCCTTTTACGAGCTAACAAGATGAACCTCCCCGGAGAAAACCAATATCTTAACGAGCTCGTTGCGGCGGCAATAGTTAGAAACGTCCATGTGGCTGGCACAATAATTGTGCCGGTCGAAGATCTACAATTGGAATCACAGGCCTTGGTTGAACAGGCGTATTTCACTTTTATCGATACTCCGATGGCAAGAGTAAGAAGCGAGACCGACGAATCGTCCGGCATGATGCTGGGGGCAGCTGCTCCGATCTTCGACTATCAGAATAATCTGATCGGAATCTTATACGGCGGCATCTTGCTGAACAGGAATTATGAGATTGTTGACGAGATCAAACAAACGGTTTTTCAGGATCTGCAATATAAAGACCAAGATATCGGAACCGCAACTATTTTTCAAGATGACCTGAGAATTTCGACAAACGTCAAGAATGGAGATGACTCAAGGGCGATTGGGACACGTATTTCAGAGGAGGTATACAACCAAGTCGTCATCAATGGAAAACCCTATATAGGGCGAGCCTATGTTGTGAACAACTGGTACATCACTGCTTACGAACCTATCAAAAGTATAAATCACCAAATCATCGGTATTCTTTATGTCGGCATCTTGGAACAAAAATATCTGGATATCAAGCAGCAAACTATTCTTGCTTTCTTATCCATTGCCCTGATAGGTGTGCTGGTTTCGACGGTATTGTCCTACCTACTCTCTCGCAGCATTTCTGGCCCCATCAAGAAACTGGTGCTGGCTTCCAAGGAAGTGGCCAGCGGCAACCTGGATACAAAAGTTGAAATCACGACAACGGACGAATTAGGCAAATTAGCAGTCACATTCAATAAAATGGCACTGGCGTTGAGAGAGCGCGATGACAAATTAAAGGAATTCACCAGAAGAAAGATCATGGAGTCTGAACGACTGGCGCTCATCGGACAATTGGCAGCCAACGTGGCCCACGAATTGAACAATCCACTCCAGGGAATCGTCACTTACTCTCACTTGCTATTAGAAGAAATTCCTCACGATGACCCTTCCAGGGACTCCCTCGAAAAGATCGTCACACAAGCTAACCGAAGCAGAGACATCATTCGAGGATTATTAGATTTTTCACGGCAGAGGAAACCCGACAAAACATTATGTGACGTTTCCAACGTTTTGAACGGATGTGTTTCTCTGCTGGAAAAGCAGGCTTTGTTTCACAATGTGGAGATCATATTGAATCTGGACGAGAAACTACCCTTGACGATCATGGACCCATCCCAAATAGAGCGCGTGTTTATTAATATGATCGTCAATGCAGCAGATGCGATGGATGGAAATGGTAAACTGAATTTGATGACTAGATTCGACCCGGTTGACCACTGCATCGAAGTGGAATTTTCCGACACAGGTCATGGCATCGCGAAGGAGAATTTGGATAAGATCTTTGATCCCTTCTTTACAACCAAGGATACTGGCCACGGTGTTGGATTAGGTCTGGCAATTAGTTTCGGGATTATCAAAGAACATGGCGGAACCATCTCGGTGGAGAGTGAAGTTGGCAAAGGAACATCATTTATTGTGAGATTGCCTGTTACTGATGAAGAAGAGAGCACGAAAGATGAACAATCAGTCTAGAATACTAATCATTGATGACGAGGAAGTTATTCTGGATTCTTGTATGCGCATTTTAAGAACCGGCGCATACAAGATCGCAACGGCATCAAATGGCCGGCTAGGTCTGGATCTGGTAAAGGAATTCCAACCTGATCTTATTTATGTAGACCTCAAGATGCCAGGCATTTCTGGAATTGAAGTAATTGAAAAGATTCGCGCTACCGATCCGACGATTGTGATTATCGTTATCACAGGTTTTGCAACAGTTAGCTCGGCTGTCGAAGCAATGAAAAATGGCGCATACGATTTTCTGCCGAAGCCTTTCACACCTGATGAATTTCGGTTAATCACGCAGAGAGGTCTCGACAAAAGAAGATTAATTCTAGAAACTATTCAACTCAAACGAGAAAAGGAAATGCTAAGGGAGCAATTTTCTGCCATAGTCTCCCATGAGCTCAAGGCTCCTCTGGGAGCAGTACAACAAAATCTATTTGTATTAGTAAGTGAATTATCAAATCAACTCACAGAAGATCAAAAAACCCGCTTCGGGCGAATGCAGACCAACATCAGTGATCTCATTAAACTCATCCTCACCTGGCTAAGAGTGCTATCGGTGGATGTGATGAAGATTCGAGAAAACTTTAAACCAACATCCATATCCACATTAATATCCAAAGCAACAGAGAGCGTTTTACCTCAAGCGACCCGCAAAGATGTTGAAATAATCTCTTCGGTTAAAGAACCATTGCCCCTCGTCAATGGAGACGAGGGCACTCTGGTTGAAACAGTAGTGAATATTTTGGGTAATGCCATCAAATATTCCCGAACAGGAAGCCAAATCATATTAAAAGCCGAAGAAATTGAAAACAATGTTGTAATCTCTGTCACTGATACCGGTATTGGAATATCCAAAGATGACCTTCCATTCATTTTCACTGATTTCTATACCGGAAAGGACGGCCAGAGGATCGAAAAAAGCAACGGGTTGGGATTAGCCATCACCCGGCGCATTATCGAGGCGCATAACGGCTCTGTTGCGGTAGAAAGCGAATTGGGCAAAGGTGCTACCTTTACAATTCACCTTCCAGTTTAAAAATAAACACATCATGTAAATTCGAAACCAATGATTGGCCAAATCATAATCTAAGGAGATGTAAGATGGATACACAAAAAAAGCTCATAATAATTGATGATGATCCCGATTACGTCACTGGGATTAAATCCGTACTTGAGACCGCTAACTATAGCGTGGACGTAGCCCACAATCCGAAGGATGGATTCAAGGCTTTGCAAACCAACCACTATGACTTGCTCTTGCTTGACATCATGATGGGACGAGGTGCAGAAGGGGTCGCATTGGCACGGAAGATAAGAAAGGATCCCAAGCTGAGAGAATTGCCGGTTTTGATCATTACTGGACTCAGAGAACAAATCGCTTTTCTCTTCCCGGGTCAGTCTGTTCATCCCCATTTCGTCGAGAATGACGAATTGCTTGAGAAACCGGTAGAACCCATGCTTCTTTTGGAAAAAGTGAGTTCCTTGCTGAAATTGGCAGAAGAGAAAAAGTCGTAAATCTATAAGAACCAGGAGGCACTTGAATGGTAGATGAACTTTCTTTCAGTTATGAAATAGCCAATCTCATGTACGCTTCGCATGGGGAGCCAATCACAAACTGCTTGCAGTGCGGAACTTGTTCCGGGACCTGTCCAGCGGTTGAATTCATGGAGCATACTCCCCGCCTGATCATCGGAATGATCCGAGCTGATCTCAAGAAGGAGGTGCTGTCCAGCAATACTTACTGGACCTGTGCATCTTGTTTTCACTGCACAGTCAGATGCCCGGCCGAAATAGACATTGCGGATATGATGTACGCATTGAAGCGCTACTCCATGTGGAAAGGTCAGTTCCAGGAAGGTTTGATCGGTCCCGATTTCTCTGAAGCCTTTGTGAAGATGATCGTGAACTCCGGGAGATCGTTTGAGCCGTTACTGGCAGCTACCTACCTCCCCAAGTTTAGCGCTCGCAATATCATTCAGGAAGGTCTAATCGCCACTGGTCTGGTACTATCGGGGAAGATGCCCTTGCTTCCGAAGAAGATCAAGGGGCTAAAAAAGTTCCAGCAGATGGTGCGGAGAATCATCCCGATAGGAGCTCCATCATGAAACAATACGCATATTACCCTGGCTGCTCTCTCGAGAGTTTAGGGAAGAGCTACCATGTCTCCACGATGGAAGTCGCATGCGCGCTGGGAGTGGAGCTCAATGAAATCGAGGACTGGAACTGCTGTGGGGCGACTGCCTACTTTCCAGTAGATGAATTGCTGGCATACATTCTAACAGCTCGGAACCTGGCCAAGGCCGAAAAAACAGGCCTCGACTTTGTCGCCCCATGCAGCGCGTGCTACAAGAATGCATACTTTACCAATTCCTATCTCCAGAAAGATGCCGACCTGGCTGAACATATTAACTATGCCCTGGAAGCAGATAACTTGCATGTTTCTGGCACATCCAAGGTGCGGCACCTCATCGAAGTGTTTATTAACGATGTGGGATTTGAGGAGATAAAGAACAAAGTCACGAATCCATTGAAGAGTCTCCGCGTCGCCCCCTATTATGGATGTCAAATCCTGCGACCCCGGAAGGACCACGAAGACGTTGAAAATCCTCAATATTTCGAAGGTCTGTTGTCAACGATCGGGGCGGACCCGATCGAATATGCATCCAAAACCCGCTGCTGCGGTGGCTCTCTTATCGTCACAAACCGGAAGGCCGCCCTGGACATGGTACGCATTCTCTTACTGGATGCCGTAAACCACAACGCCGATGTGATTGCCACCACCTGCCCGATGTGCAATGTCAATCTGGAAGTATATCAAGATCAGGTCAACCGTGAGTTCGGCACGCAATACTCAATCCCTGTGATGTACTTTACACAGCTTATGGGATTAGCCTTGGGAATCGTTCCCGGTCATCTGGGGATTGGGAAAGAACAAATTTCCGGTGCATCAATGCTTGCCTTTGCTCAGAATACGAAACAGGAGAGAAACCTATGAGTGAAAGAATTGGCGTATACGTCTGTCACTGCGGAACAAACATTGCCGGTATTGTGGACGTTGCCGACGTGAGTAAATGGGCTGGAGAGAAACTTGCAGACAATGGTGTTGTTATCTCCCGCGATTACAAGTTCATGTGTTCCAGTCTGGGTCAGGAATTGATCCAGAAGGACATCAAAGAGCAAAAACTAACCCGTGTCGTCGTGGCAGCCTGTTCTCCGCACCTGCATGAAAAAACCTTTCGCAATGCCTGCAAAGGCGCAGACCTTAATCCTTATCTGTGCGAACTGGTTTCCATTCGAGAGCAGGATTCTTGGGTGCACACCGATAAAGTGGCTGCCACTGCAAAAGCCAAAGCCATTGTCTCGGGTGGCGTAGCCCGCGTGATCCATCACGAAGAGCTCGAACCCTTGCGTGTTCCCATTCACCCCGCCACATTGGTTGTTGGTGGCGGTATCGCCGGCATCCAGGCTGCCCTCGAAATCGCTGACGCTGGATTTCGTGTCTATCTGGTGGAACGCGAACCGTCCATCGGTGGACACATGGCTCAGTTCGACAAGACCTTCCCCACACTGGACTGTTCGGCCTGTATCCTGACCCCCAAAATGGTGGATGTTGGCAATCATCCCAACATCACTTTGCTGACCTGGTCCGAGGTACAAAAAGTGGACGGCTACGTCGGCAATTTTACTGTTACGATTAAGAAGAAACCTCGCTATATCAAAACGGAAGACTGCACTGGCTGCGGAATCTGCTGGGAAAAATGTCCGAAGAAGGTCGTTGATAACGTTTTCGAAGCCGGCATGGGAAACCGGAAAGCTGTCTATGTGCCTTTCCCGCAAGCCGTGCCCAAGTACCCTGTCATTGACGATGTCAATTGCACGTATTACCTGAAGGGTACTTGCAAAGCCTGCGAGAAATTCTGCCCGACCAATGCTATCGACTTCAACCAGAAAGCTGAGGAAGTCACCGTCGAAGTTGGCAACATCATCCTGGCCACTGGTTACGACTTGTTCGATGCTAAGCGTATCCCTCAATATGGCTACGGTAAGTTGGCAAATGTCTTTTCCAACCTGGAGTTCGAGCGCCTTTGCAACGCAGCCGGTCCGACAGGCGGCAATATTGTATTGAGGGACGGCAAGAGCACTCCCAAGACAGTGGGGATTGTCCACTGTGTAGGCTCACGCGACAAGAACTACAACGCCTATTGTTCAGCCATTTGTTGTATGCAAAGCCTGAAGTTCGCTCACCTGGTACGTGAACGCACCGGCGCAGAAGTATACAATTTCTATATTGATATTCGTACCCCGAGCAAGGGCTACGAAGAGTTCTACCAGCGCTTGCTCGAGGAGGGAACTCGTTTCGTGCGCGGCAAGGTAGCAGAAGTAACCAATGTGGCAAGAATACCCGAGGAAGAAGGAAAATTGATTATCCAGGTGGAGGATACACTCATTGGCAAACAACGACGTATCCCAGTGGATATGGTTATTCTCTCATCCGGGATGCAAGCACGTCACGACTCTAAAGATGTCGCAAAATTGTTCGGCATCTCCTGTAGTGCTGATGACTGGTACATTGAAAGACATCCCAAACTTGACCCGGTTGCGACCATGACCGAAGGCATTTACATTGCCGGCTGCGCCCAGGGTCCGAAAGACATCCCGGCTAGCGTGGTCCAAGGTGCAGCTGCAGCAGCGCGTGTTCTGGGCAAGATCCAGCAGAAGGAAATTGCACTCGAACCAGTACGCGCGACGATTAACGAGGATCAGTGTTCAGGGTGCCGCATCTGTAACAATTTATGCCCATTCAATGCCATTCTCTTCCATGAAGACAAAATGGTGTCTGAAGTCAACCTGGCTCTCTGCCAGGGTTGTGGTACCTGCGTGGCAGGCTGCCCGGCTGGCGCCATCAGCGGCACAGGCTTTAGCAATGAGCAAATCCAGTCGCAACTTGACGGCCTGCTTCTGCTGAACATCTCGCACGAAGCAGTACTTGTAGATAGATAATTGAGGAGAGTGAGATATGACCGAAGAAACCAAACCCTTCGAACCCGTCGTCATCGGCTTCACCTGTAACTGGTGCAGTTACCGCGCGGCCGATATGGCTGGCACCGCCCGCATAAAATACGCTCCGAACATACGTCTGATCCGGTTGATGTGTTCTGGCCGTTTGGACCCGACTTTCGTGTTCAAAGCCTTTGCTGGCGGCGCAGACGCGGTGTTGATTTCCGGCTGCCATCCCGGCGATTGCCATTACGTCGAACAAAATTATAAAGCCCTGCGCCGCTTCCATTTGCTGAAGCGAGTGCTGGTGCAGTTGGGCATCGAACCCGGACGACTGAAATTATTGTGGGCCAGCGCGGCAGAAGGCGCCATCTTTGCTGCCGAGATTAATAAGTTTGTCGAGGAAGTGCGCGCCCTTGGTCCGCTCAACTGGGCACAGCCAGGGGAGCTTGTTAGTACACCCATCATGGAGGAGGTGACAGCATGAGCAAACCAAAATTCGCCATGTACTGGGCCGCATCCTGCGGCGGATGCGAGATCGCCGTTCTGAACATCCACGAGAAAATTCTGGACGTCGACGCCGCCTTCGATGTGGTCTTCTGGCCGGTTGCCATGGATGCCAAGTACAAGGACGTGGAAGCCATGCAAGACGGTGAGATCACGCTTTGCCTGTTCAACGGCGGGATGCGCAACGACGAAAATGAACATATCGCCAGGCTACTGCGCAAGAAATCCAAGATAATGGTCTCCTTTGGGTCCTGCGCCTGCGAAGGCTGTATCCCCGGACTCGCCAATTTTAGCTCCGTTACGGATATAGTGGACACTGCCTTTTCGACCATTACCACCAACAACCCGGAGAACATCCGCCCGCAGAGCAGTTATGCCATGCCCGAAGGCATTATTACCATTCCGACCCTCAACCCAGTTCTAAAAACCCTTGACCAGGTGGTGGATGTGGATTACTACATGCCCGGCTGTCCACCCGAATCGCACCAGATTGCGGCGGTTGTGGATCTGGTGATTGCTGCGCTGAACGGGAAGGCTGAACTACCCCCCAAGGGCGCTACAATCGGTGCTGGCAACTCCACCGTTTGCGACGAATGCCCTCGCAAGCGCAACGTCAAGACTATCAAGGAGTTTGGCCGTATCCAATTAATGCGCGCCGACCCCGAACTTTGTCTGCTCGAACAGGGCATCCCCTGTAACGGCCCGGCCACCCGCAGTGGCTGCAATGCCCGCTGCCCGTCAGCAGGCGCGCAGTGTATCGGCTGCTATGGTCCCGCCGAAGGTGTGATGGATTATGGCGCACGTCTGATCTCCGCCTTCGCTTCGGTGATAGACAGCAACAAACCAGAAGAAATTGATAAAATTCTGGACGGTTTGGTAGACCCTGCCGGGCAGTTCTATCGGTTCAACCTGGCTGGCTCCCTGTTGCGCTCCAGCAAATTTGCGCAGAAAGGATAATTGAACATGCAAAGGATCACAATTGACCCCATCACCCGGCTGGAAGGCCATGGCAAGATCGAGATTTTCCTGAATGAACAGGGGAATGTCACCAACACCTACTTCCAGATCCCGGAACTGCGTGGTTTCGAGCGTTTCTGCGTAGGTCGCCCTGTCGAAGAAATGCCTCTTTTGACCAACCGCATCTGTGGAGTCTGCCCCGAAGCACACCACATGGCTGCTGCCAAGGCCGCCGATGCAGTCTATCACGTAGAAGTCCCTCGTACTGGCAAGATGCTGCGCGAACTGCTCTACTCCGCTTTCTATGCCACCGACCACACCACCCATTTCTATGCCCTGGGTGGCCCGGATTTTATCATGGGTCCGGATGCCCCGGTTGCCGAGCGCAACATTTTGGGCGTCATCCACAAGGTTGGGTTGGAAATCGGTGGCAAGGTCATCCAGATGCGCAAGTACGGTCACACCGTGGTCGAGATCATCGGCGGTCGCAAGGTACATCCATGCACCTCCATCCCCGGTGGTTTGACCAAGGGCATTACCGAAGAACAGCGAAAGGAAATCGAAACGATGGGTCGCTGGGCCATCGAGTTCGCCCAGTTCAGCCTGCAAGCCTTCAACGATATCGTCCTGAGCAACAAGACTTACCTGGATCTGATCGTTGGCGACATCTACACCCATAAGACTTACTACATGGGTCTGGTAGATGAGAACAACAAGGTCAACTTCTACGACGGCAAGGTGCGTGTGGTCGGACCGGATGGAAAGGAATTCGTCAAGTACGAGCCGAAGGATTACGTTGCGCATATCGCCGAGCACGTCGAACCCTGGACATACCTGAAGTTCCCATATCTTAAGAATGTTGGTTGGAAGGGCTTCGTGGACGGACCCGATTCTGGTGTCTACATGGCCACCCCGCTTTCTCGCCTCAACGCAGCCGACGGTATGGCAACTCCTCTTGCCCAAACCGAATACGATAAATTCTACAGCACTCTGGGCGGCAAGCCTGTCCATCAGCGCCTGGCCATCCACTGGGCACGTCTCATCGAACTGCTCTACGCGGCCGAACGCTGGGTGGAACTTTCTACCGATCCGGAAATTACTTCGCCCAACTTCCATGCCATCCCGACGGCCATTCCCACCGAGGGCGTGGGCATCGTCGAGGCTCCGCGCGGCACTCTCACTCATCACTACTGGACCGACGAGCGCGGCGTGGTGACCAAGGTTAACCTGGTCGTTGGCACAACCAACAACTACGCCCCTATCACCATGTCCATCAAGAAGGCTGCCGACAGCCTCATTAAGAATGGAAACGTTAACGAGGGTCTACTGAACATGGTCGAAATGGCCTTCCGCGCTTACGATCCTTGCTTCGGCTGTGCCACTCACTCCCTGCCCGGCCAGATGCCGCTGGAAGTCACCGTCCGTGACGCGGTAGGTAACCCGGTCAATGTCTTGAAACAATTCTGCGAATAAGTTACTATTTGAAAGGTTGAAGGCCTCGAGTTCTTCGATCTTCCAACTTATTAAACTTCAGATATGAACACGCTTGTTGTTGGACTCGGAAACCCCATTTTAGGCGACGACGGTGTCGGCTGGCGTGTGGTGGAGGAAATTGCCCGTCAAACGGCCAACAGGCCCGAGGTTGAGGTGGATTGCGTCTCACTGGGCGGATTGAGCCTGATGGAACGGCTGACCGGCTGCGAGCGCGTCATCCTGGTGGATTCTATTTTCACCGGAGAGAAACCTATCGGGACTGTCAGCCAATTCGCGTTAAGCGACATCCCGGATTTGACGGCTGGTCACTCCGCCTCAGCACACGACACATCCCTGCACAATGCACTGAACGTGGGCCGCAGTGTGGATATTACCCTGCCCCGCGATGAGAATGTGCTCATCGTTGCCATTGAAGCCGAGAACGTTTACGATTTCTCCGAAACACTGTCTCCCCCTGTCGAGGCGGCTGTACCTTTAGCGGCTGCGGCTGTGCTCCAATTGATACAATCAAAATATGGAGAGAACCATGATTTCCGTTGAACTCTTACGGCGTTATCCTTTTTTTGGCCTGCTCACGGATGACCAGCTCAAGGCAATTGCCATGATTGCCGAAGAAAAGACATATCCCAAAGAGACACTCCTGGTGAAGGAGAACACCCCCGCCACCAAACTCATCCTCCTGCTCGAAGGCGATGTGGACCTCGTCTACAGCGGTGGCGGTGAAGGAGCCATTTCCAATGCCCTGGTCGGTTCGATCTCCCCTGGCGAGATGCTGGGGGTCTCGTCGCTCATCGAACCGTATATCTACATATCGTCCGCCCGGGCGACTGTCCCTGCAAAGGTGGTGGAAATTGACGGACCTGCTGTTCGCGCCCTGATGCAGGTGGATAAATTCCTTGGCTACGCGTTGATGAGTAACGTGGCAACCGCCGTACTGGAGCGCCTGAAATACACCCAGGTGGAACTGGCCGCCGCCAGAGCCTGATATTCGGGCAAAGCGAGCAATCCTAGCCTTAATCTTTTGACCGCGCTGCGTGGCGCGGTTTTTATTGACTCGCAAAGCAACTATCGCCAAGGCGCAACCGGCATGGGAATAAGCCGTATGTTAAGTGACTTAACCAGTTCTCTTTTCAGGAGGCTGAAATGAACGAGACAATTACGCCCCAGAAGGGCAAAGATCATGGGAAAACCGTGATTATTGCAACGACTATTGTCATAATGACCTGCATCCTTTCCTGCGCAGCAGTGCTAATCATACTAATAGTGAGAATGGCTTAAATCTGCAATTGACTCAAAAGCGCTCCGAATTTGGTTCGGAGCGCTTTTGAGTTTTATCAATCAACCTTCGCTGGTCATGATGAACAAAGGCTTCATTTCAAAATTCTCATACTTTGGGCGGTAGCGCTCAATATCATAGAAATGATCCACATTGACGACCTTCTTCGTTCCGGTGACCACATCTAGTGGCATATTGTCATAGCGGCCATTCTTGAGCACCACCAGTCGCCCATGGATGCCTTTCAGGAGCAGGTCGAGTGCCAGGTTGCCAAATGCCATCGGGACGATGGAGTCGATCGCGTCCGGGTCGCCGCCGCGCACCATGTAGCCCAGTTTCTGGTCGATGGTGTTGATCGCCTTGCCATTGTTGTGTTTCGTGGAAAGTTCCTTGATACGGCTGGCGACCAGGTCGCCTATACCGCCCAACTTGGCATGTCCGTAGGCGTCCGTCGAGCGGTCGGCAAATACCATCTCCCCGCCTTCGAACATTGCCCCTTCCGAGACCAGTACCACAGAATATCGGCTGGGGTTGTGGTTGCGATCATAGATCATCAACTCTGTCAATTTCTCAATGTTGAACTTATATTCCGGGATCACACAGCGGTGTGCTGCACCTGCCATTGTAGGCAGCATGGCGGTAAAACCAGTATATCGCCCGAAGACTTCCAGCACCAAGAACCGTTCATGCGATCCGGCGATGGTGCGCAGGCTGTTGGTTAGCGCGATCGTGCGTGTGACGCAGGTGCTGAAGCCGATACAATAATCAGTACCCGGCACATCGTTATCCATCGTTTTAGGAATGGCAATGACTTTCAAGCCCTCCTGATACAGGCGCACGGCGTAGCTCAGGGTATCGTCACCCCCTATCGGGATTAGATAATCAACTCCCAGCCAATCCAGATTTTTCATAACCTCAGGTGTCAGGTCGTTCTCATCGGCATTATACTTGTCCTTCAAGTGCATCGGTACATCTTCTTTATTCATTTTGCTTGGTTTCGTGCGCGATGTGTGTAGGAAGGTGCCGCCAGTGCGCCCAGCGCGAGAGACAATTTCCTCGGTTAAGAATATATAGTTGCTGGTATTGTCTGAATCCTTCTCGCGGATGATTTCTGTCACCCCTGCCCAACCGCGCCGCAGGCCTATCACTTTGTAGCCTTCGCGCAAAGCGCGGATAGTAACGGCACGGATGGCTGGATTCAGACCTGGTACATCTCCGCCGCCAGTTAAAATGCCAATTACTCCCGGTTTCTTCCTGCTCATTTTCATCTCCTTCATAAGAATAATTTGTACAATTGACGGCAATTATAACCCTCGCGAGTATAATTACCAAGAAAGAGAGAATTCGAGAGAGAGAGTTATGCCTGTTAAATATGCCGGCCCATTTCTCACCGACCCAAATGGTCAGGAACACCATCTGCCAGCGCAAGCCGCCACCATTGGACGCGCGCTGGGATGCGATGTAGTCATCGCCAGCAAAAAAATTTCACGCGAAAACACCCGCATCCGCCGGGAGGGACGCCACTGGTATGTTGAAGATCTAGGATCCACCAACGGGACAACTCTAAACGGTGAGCGAATCATGACTGTCTTGAACCTGCGTGACGGAGACAGCATCATGGTGGGAGACGTGACGTTTATCTTCCACGATCCCGATACGACCATACGCGAAAATCCCGTCCCAGACCTGGAAGTGGATACTACGGCCGGAGTTGTGCGCGTAAACCGCAAAGTGGTCAGTCTCTCACCCAAGGAATATTTACTGCTGGCCTATCTCTACGAACGCCGTTGTCAGGTCTGCTCAAAAGATGATATCGGGCACGCCGCCTGGCCTGAATACGATGCAGGTGGAATATTTTCCTACCAGATTGAAAACCTGGTCCACCGGCTGCGGACGCGCATTGAATTCGACCCAGCCAACCCGCAATTGCTTTTCACCGTGCGCGGGCTGGGATACAAACTGATGGCAGCACAAATCTTACAAAGGCTTGCCCTGAACGAAGTTTAGGGTCTGCTGTTCCCTGCTTAAATTTCTGAACAGAAGTGGCTAAAAGAAAGAAAATAAACGACGATTTGTGCCTTAAATTTTAAGCAGCACCCTTAAAACCAACGCAAAGCCTATATCAGACGTATTCCCGCCGATTTGATAATCTCCTCATTGCAACCCAGTAGCCCGATGTTAGCCAGTTGATAGGTTGATTCCGACCGCATCAGGTATCATTCGCGTTGGATGAAACCTGTGGCCTCAAAACACGTAAAGAAAAACGAAATGGCTCCCAAATATCTGGAAGGACAAAACCTCGGCAAATTCCGTATCCTCGAACCGCTGGGACGCGGCGGGATGGCACAGGTTTACAAAGCCTACCATCCGCAGCTTGATCGTTACGTGGCGATCAAGATCCTACGCTCCGACCTGGTTGAAGAAGTGGAGTTCCTGGCCCGCTTCCGACGGGAAGCGCGCGCAGTGGCGGCTTTGCGACATCCCCATATTGTCCAAATTCACGACTTCGATATGCAGAATGACCTTTACTACATGGTCATGGAACTTCTTGATGGTGATACGCTCAAGGCTTATTTAAATGCGATGCGGGTACGCGGTGAACGCCTGCCGCTGGGAGAAACGGTACGCATCTTCAGTGATGTACTGGATGGACTGTCCTATGCCCACGGAGAAGGTATCATTCACCGTGATCTGAAACCAGCCAACATAATGCTGACCAGGGGCGGTCAGGCAGTGCTTACCGATTTCGGCATCGCCCAGATCGTCGGCGGGACGCAGTATACCCTCTCAGGTGCGTTGATGGGTACCCTGAGCTACATGGCGCCTGAACAAGGGCTGGAAGGGCACTGCGATGCGCGCAGCGACATCTACTCCATGGGAATTGCCTTTTACGAAACATTGACCGGCATTGTCCCCTTTGATGCCGATACCCCGCTGGCAATCCTGATGAAGCATATCAATGATCCCCTGCCAATGCCGCGCAATATTAACCCAAGCATTCCTGAACAATTCGAGCGTGTGGCGCTCAAGGCCCTGGCCAAACACGCCGATGATCGCTTCCAGAGTGCGGCGGAGATGACTGAGGCGCTGAAAGGCGCCGCCCAAGAAACCGGGATCCCGATTCCGGAAACGATCACAATCCCGCAGGTGGGTGCGAGTACCTCGGCCCGGACTGGTGCGGTGGCCGTGTTTTCTGGCGCGGCTCGTCAGCAAATCCGGGACACCGGTTTTACTTCCGGTGATACCGACATCACGACCGGCAGGATACTCAATCAGTCCCAGACGATCACTGGCGAACTCCTCAGAAAAGCTTTGACCATTTTCACGCCTCCAGATAATTTGACCGATGTGCCTCGGCAGAATGTAAAAGGTGCGGTACTCTATTCAGTGGCAGGGATTGTCTTTGCCAATATGCTTATATTATGGGTGAGCGGAATCTTCGGCTGGAGCGTTTTTGGGCACATCTGGCCGATGGAATTGGTGGTGGTTGGAGTATTGCTGGTCGCCTTGATGGTAACCCTGCCCAGCCCCTGGCTGCTTATCCCCGGGGGGATCGTGCTTGGCAATGGTTTTCTACTTTCTTATTTCGCTCTGAGTGGAAATTGGAAAAATTGGACTTTTCTCTGGCCGCTGGAACCGCTTCTCGTTGCTGGTTCCCTCCTGGCACCCTTCCTGCTCAAACGCCGCGGTGTAGTAGGACTCTGGCTGACCCGCCGCAGCGGAAAAATCCTGCTCATTCTGTCAGGGATCGTCTTCATCGTCACGTTGGCAAACGGGATACTGTCTAAGTAATTTACGATCTTTTTATATGGCTTTATTCTTCGTTCGCTGGAAGTACAGGCCGCCAGTTCTATTCAACGCGGACCATTCAAAAAGAACCTTATGGAGGTTCATATGCAAAAGAAAACTTCTCTTCTCTTCGGTGTGACCCTGATCCTGCTGGGTGTGCTGGCTCTGGGGGGTAACCTGCTCATCCGGGTGGTAGGCGATGGAATCCTGCTCGGTTTCCGCGCCTGGCCGATTTTCGTGGTGGGCGCCGGGTTGTTATTCTGCCTGCCCCCCTTTATTTATTCGAATGTGCACGGCTTGAGCGGGTTGTTCATCCCCGGCATACCGACCCTTACCACGGGTATCCTGCTCTTCATCGCCAGCATCACCGGCAACTGGCACATCTGGGCTTATCTGTGGCCGCTGGAAGTGATCAGCGTGGCGCTCGGTTTCGTCCTGATGGCAATCTTTCTTAAAGTCCCCTGGTTGATGATCCCGGCATCCATTATTGGCCTAACCGGGCTGGTATTGCAATTCTGCGCCATCACCGGCTGGTGGAGTTCCTGGACTGTGCTGTGGACGGTGGAGCCGTTCGCTGTGGGCTTGCCACTGCTGCTCATCGGAATGTTCAAGAAGATCGAGGGTGTGAAAGTGGCTGGCATCATCCTGTGCGGTTTTGCTGGTCTGGCATTCGCCGCCATGTCCACTATCCTGGTCACTTCGCTGTGGATCACGCGTCTGATTGGCCCGGCAATTGTGCTGGCGCTAGGCATCCTGATGGTTGTCTCGGCCTTGTTGAAACGCCCGTCTGGACCCCAGAGCAATTAAGACCATCCCGTATACCAAGAATCAAGATTGCGGATAAGATACTCGCCTCCTATCTTGATTCAATTTACACCTGCCTGGATCCTTCGACAGGGTCTCGACATGCTCAACTTGCCAACTTAAGGCTGGACTCCGGGCATGCGCTTGGTCAGAAAGCCTTCCACTCCGAAAAGGATCAGCGCTACCCAGACGACGCCAAAACCGATCAGGCGGTGGTGGTCAAACGGCTCTTTATAAATCAGTACACCCAACAGGAACTGCATGGTCGGATTGACGTATTGAAGAACGCCGATCATGGTCAAGGGGATGCGTTTCACAGCCGAGGCGAACAACAGCAGCGGAGCCACCGTCACCAGTCCTGCGCCTACCAGCATCAGGACAATGAGCGTGGTGGAATGCAGGAATGCGCCCGTCCCGCTGAATTCCGAGTAAAGCAAAAATCCCAGCGCAGGAAGGAACAGGATGCCGGTTTCCAGTGTCAGACCGTGCCGGGCACTCAATGGTGCGGTCTTCTTGACCAGGCCGTAGAAGCTAAAAGAGATCGCCAGTGTCAGGGCCACCCACGGCAACGAACCAAAGGCAAAGGTCAGGTAGAGTACTCCCACTGCTGCCAGTCCGATGGGGACCCACTGGAGTGGACGCAGACGTTCGCGCAAGAAAACCACGCCCACCAAAATGGTCAGAAGCGGGTTGATAAAATAACCCAGGCTGGTCTCGACGATAAATCCTGCCCCCACCGCCCAAACATAGGTTAACCAGTTAATGGCGATGAGCACCGCCGCTGTGGCGTAAATGAGCAGCACGCGCAGGCTCAGCGCGGCTCGGAAGACCTTTCCATTCCGGGTGACCAGGATGATGCCGAACAGCAGCAGGAACGACCAGAAAATCCGGTGACCCAGAAGCTGCAAAGCCGGAATGCTCGCCAGCAGTTTCCAGTAGACCGGGAACAACCCCCAGACGACGTACGCTCCGAGGGCGTACCATATTCCTTTATTCATACACAGCGTTCTCCTTTACAGGCGGCAAGTATACACCCGCTTTCGGCAGCGCGGGCGGGTTGCTTGTGAAAAAAAATAAAGGAACAGATTAAGAGTTGAGAGCGGATAGGAGTGCTATAATAATTGCAGACTTTTATTCTTGCCCCTCCAAAAGCTAATAGTCCGTCCGGATAATCACGGTTGAGCTGATATGAAGTAGTATTCTGAGATTAACCATATGACAAGAAAGGTTTTTTGGGAAGATCCTTATCTGACTGAGTTAGAAACAACGGTAACTGGCGTTCAGGATAATAACATTACGGTGGATTGTACGATTTTTTATCCGCAGTCTGGCGGACAGGAAAGCGACCAAGGATTAATTAATAATCATCGTGTAATTCAAGCTCTTAAACAGGGTTATGAAGTTATTTATACGTTAGAAGACGGCCATGGTTTACAGCCTGGTGATCGGGCAAGGATGGTAATTGATTGGGAAAGACGCTACCAGTTGATGAGGTTACATTTTGCTGCGGAAGTGATATTGGAGTTGGTATATCAGAAACTGAAAGGTATTGAAAAGATTGGGGCTCATGTCGCCCAAGATAAGGCTCGGATTGATTTTTTATGGGATCAGAATATCTCCAAGATATTTGCGGGTTTAGAAGAAGAAACACTCAAAATTATTGGAGCGAATCATGAGATAGAAAGTGCCTTTAGCGATGAAGAGTCAGAGAGACGATACTGGAAAATTGAAGGATTTTCACAAGTTCCTTGTGGCGGAACCCATATAAAAAGAACAAGCGAGATTGGAAAGATTACCTTAAAACGAAATAATATTGGCAAAGGCAAAGAAAGAATTGAAATTTATATCAATGACATTAGTGTTCAAAAGAACAACTAACAAAGCATGTAACCGGGTTGGGGGGATTCGACGACAAATTTGGGCTTTTTCTGCATAGAGACATTATCCTGCCTACGACGCAATTCCATTCGCGCCCCTCCCCCAGCTAACGCAAACAGTTCGAATGCCTATTCTGCAACATACAGACTCCCCGCCATTATGCTCGGGTGAGAAGCGTCGTCTTTCACGTTAATATTATTGCACCGGGAAAGCCTGATAACCGCGCTTCTCAAGCGCAGCAAGTATTTGGGCCTCGCTCACCTTGGCCTCATCGAATTCGACCACCATTTGCCCCTTCTGGTAACTGGCTGAAACCTGCTTGATCCCCGGCAGGTCATCCTCGATGCCTTCGATATTCATTGCGCAATTGGAACAGTGCATCCCTTCCACGCAGTAAGTATTTTTCACCATATTAGCCTCCAGATCAGCCCCTATTGGTCAAAAATGATCTTGCCAGTATACATGCCCATCGAGCAAGAGAACCGCATTATCGTCCCGCCGGTCTGGGACGGAATGGAAATTGTTTCAGTCCCTGAGGCGGGCAGGAGTTTTTCCACCCCCAGTATGGGGATAACAAATGACCGCGCGCAGGAGTAGGTCTGATTGGTCACCATGTTCAACGTGATCGGAGTGTCCGCCCGGGCGTGCAGGATGCTCGGCGAGTAGCCGCTGTTCCCGGCGCTCAGGTACAGGGTGACGCCATCCGATTGGGGAAGAGAAGCAGATGCCAGGTCCGGCTGGGGCGCTTTCGTTGCCTGGAACATGTTCGTCAATGAGAGGGGGGAACCCATCAGTGTCAGCCCGGAGTTGACCGAGACCAGCCCCAGCACAAGGAGTACTACCGCCACGAAGCGCATGAACCACTTCTCTAGCCGGGCACCCAGCTGCATGGTGAGATACGCCACTACAAAAAACACCGGGCTCGTCCCGAGAATGAAGGCGAACATAAGCGCCGCGCCTTGGAGTGCGCTGCCGGTTCCAATGGCTACCGCCATCATCGCCTGTGTTACACCGCACGGGATGAAAACCGTCAGCGCGCCGAGAAACAGCGGGGCGAAGAAATTTTCGCCATTCTTCGCTTTCCGGCGGATGTATCGGGTGATGAACTTGGGCGGTTCGATCGCAAAGTAGCGGAAGATGGGGTGGACGTTGAACATCCGCAACGCATTTCCAACCATGAAGATGCCGACGGCAATCAGCAGGATGGCGCGCGCAACAACGTTCAACTGGAGGACTGAACCCAGCGCTCCAAGCAGGAACCCGAGGAGGGTGTATGCGCCGAGTTTTGCCATCAGAAACAGCAGGATGGGTAGTGCGAGCCGTGGATGCGCCAGAAATCGATCCCGTTTATTTCTGGACCGGTGGGCCCTCCGCGCTGCTATCTCCTGTTCGATTTGCAGGTCGAGTTGCTGTTCCATCTGCTGTTCAAGTGAGCTGGCCAGCAGCCCGCCCTGGACAGCCAGGCAGCTTAATCCACCGGTGGTAAAACCGGTAATAAAAGCAACGATAAGTTGATTCATGTCACAATACTCTCATTGGAATTTTGATTTTCGCAGCCTCAGGCTATTGGAGACCACAAAAATACTGCTGAGAGCCATCGCACCTGCCGCCAGCATCGGGTTGAGGTATCCAAGCGCAGCCCCAGGGATAAGCACAACGTTGTAGAAAAACGCCCAGAACAGGTTCTGCTTTATGGTGCCGAGAGTTTTGCGCGAAAGCGAAATCGTACGCGCAACGCCGCGCAAATCGCCGCTGATAAGGGTCACCGGTGCGGCGGCCATTGCCACGTCTGTGCCGGTGCCGATCGCCAGACCGACATCCGCCTGGGCAAGCGCCGGGGCGTCGTTAACTCCGTCACCAACCATTGCCACCACAACTCCAGATTCCTGCAACTTCTTCACCTCGGTGGACTTACCATCCGGCAGCACTTCGGCCAGCACGGTGTCAATCCCAACCTGCTTCGCAATCGCTTCGGCAGTTTTCTGGTTATCGCCCGTAATCATCGCCACTTTCAGCCCCATGCGGTGCAGGTCGGCAATCGCTTCTCTCGAGCCATCCTTGACGGTATCGGCCACGGCAATGATCCCGCGCACCTTTCCATCCAGCGCCACAAGCATGGCAGTTTTAGCTTCAGACTGGAGACGTTCCACTTCAGGAGCCAGTCCGGTCAGCGGGAAGCCGCGCGCCTCCATCATGCGAAGGTTGCCCACGGCCACAGCGTGCCCATCCACTTCGGCAGCCACACCGTAACCTGCTTCCGCTTGGAAACCGGTTATTTCGCTCAACGTCAATCCGCGCGTCGTCGCCTCAGCCCAAATGGCCTCGCCAAGTGGGTGTTCCGAGCCTTTTTCCACCGATGCAGCCAGCCGAAGCAACTCATCAACCCTCCATCGTTCTTCGTCTATTGTCATGATGTCCGTCACTGCTGGTTGACCCTTCGTCACGGTGCCGGTTTTATCCAATACAACAACCGAAACCTTACCGGCACTTTCGAGCGCCTCACTGTTGCGAAACAAGATTCCCAATTCCGCACCCCTGCCAGTCCCGACCATAACAGCAGTCGGAGTGGCAAGACCCATGGCACACGGACAGGCGATCACCAGCACGGCGACCATGTTAATAAGTGCGCGCGCGAAACCGGTAATTTCTGCCCCAACAGGTGGCTGCGGAATGACGAAATACCAGATCAGAAAAGTGGCCGTCGCGATGCCAATCACCGCCGGGACGAACCATGCCGAAACTTGGTCGGCGAGTTTCTGAATAGGTGCTTTGCTGCCCTGGGCCTCCTCCACCAGACGGACAATCTGTGCCAGAGCGGTCTCTTTGCCGACTTTAGTGGCTTCAAATTTAAGTAGGCCGAGTTTGTTAAGTGTCGCTCCGATAACGGGGTCGCCAGAACCTTTTTCCACCGGCAGCGACTCGCCAGTCAGCATGGATTCGTCCACCGCCGAGTGCCCGTCCACAACCACACCGTCCACCGGGATCTTCTCACCGGGGCGGACAAGCACGAGGTCCCCCACCTGAACCTCGTCCACCGGCACTTCCATTTCATGATCATCACGTACGATGCGGGCGGTCTTGGCGCGCAATCCCATCAACTTTTTGATGGCTTCGGATGTTCGTCCCTTCGCTCGCGCTTCCAGGAACTTACCCAGGCGAATAAGCGTAATGATGACTGCCGCGGTTTCGAAATATACGTGCCCAGATAGCAGTCCCAGCATCACCACGATGGAATAAACGTATGCCACCGACGAGCCCATGGCAATCAATACATCCATATTGGCTGACCTATTCCGAAGGGATTTGAATGCGCCAACGTAGTATTGCCAACCAACATAAAACTGCACAGGGGTCGCCAGGGCGAACATTAACAGCATTGGCCACACCTGTTCCATCCACATCATCGGCAGGATGCGCAAGTCCAAACCCATCGAGAAAAGGAACAGGGGCACGGTGAAAATCAACCCAATCATGAGCAAACGCTTTTGCTGATAGATCTCGGTTTCGCGTGCTTTTGCTTCTGCGTCTTCGGCCTCGCCCCCCATTTCCACCGCTTCAAAACCGGCGCGGGCAACTACCGCCCTAATCTCAGCCTGACTCACCATCGTCGGCACATACTTCACCCGTGCTCGTTCGGTGGTGATGCTGACAGCGACTTCGAGCACACCTTCGAGTTTCGCCAGGGTTTTTTCCAGCCGGCGGGCATCGTTATCGTCGGCCAGACGCTTTATGACCAGGTCGGCTTCACCGGTCGCAACACCGTACCCGGTCCGCACCACGCGGGCAATGAGGTCTGGTAAGCCCACTTCCGACGGATCAAAAGTCACGGTCGCGCGCTCAGAAGACAGGTTGACCACCGCCGCCTGAACACCCTCCTGCTTCTTAAGACCACGTTCAACAGTCGCCACGCAATTGGCGCAGGTCATTCCGGTAATGGGGAGAGTGAGTTGCTTTATTTGAGACATTTTTCACCAATTATGCTTCTTGTAAAAATCAATATGAATTTCCTGTATCGAAAGACTCGAAAATAACAGGATTTCACTACTTATTGTTTGAATACGCGATCTTTGAAGGATCAAATTGCAGGAATATAAGTCATTCTGGGTTCAAATCTTTGGGCAATACCCTGTGGTTCAGATATTTTCGCATAACTCTGTAATTGCGTTGGGGAAAGTATATTCCGTGCCCTCTTAGATGCGTGTCATTTATACTGCGACAGGGTAATTGATCTCTGCCAGCAGTGCCTTGATCTTCTCCTCGGAGGCCGGGGCGTCAAATACGATTTCAACCTGCTTGCTTATCGCATCCGCCTTGACAGACTTGACACCAGCCAGGTCAGCGACCTCGGTTTGGATGGTGTGAACGCAGTGCATGCAATTGATGGCAGGGACTTTATAAGAAACTGTGGTCATGGTTTTCTCCTATAGATTGTAGGTAAAAAGCTACACTTTCGTACCAGTCTCAAACACATCCGTGATTTCTTTTAATACTCGCACCCGCTCCGCCGGGTCTTCCCCACGGATGGCGGTTGTCACGCACGAGTTGAGATGATTTTCAAGGATGCCAGCGCTGACTTTATTCAGCGCTGCCTGCACGGCCTGGATCTGGCGGATAACTTCAATGCAATAGGCATCTTCCTCCATCATGCGGATCACACCGCGCATGTGACCCTCGATGATCTTCAGGCGTTTCAAGGTTTCTTCGTTCTGCATCTTTTGGCTCCTATCCCCCCCAGTGGGGTGGGGTATCTAATATTACACCATACTACTCCATATTGTCAAGATAATAAGAGGTTTTTCTCCCGTTCTGGAACTGGGGATCATCGTTGGAATCGTATTGGCGAAAGGGTCCATCCCCATATCTTTCTTTCTGGCAAGGAAATTTCCAATAAGACGAAAAGAGAGAATGGCATTGCACCAAAAAAATGATAAGATTATGAACCTTGCCGCAAGCATTGTGTTAAATATTACAAATCTTCTTTGGAGAAAAAATGTCTCATACTGCCATTATCACAGACACCGATTCCAACCTGCCGCTTGAACTTGCCAAGAATCACAATATTGTACAAGTCCCCATTCTCATCCAATTTGGTGATGAATCTTTCCGCGACAACTATGATATTGATAATGACACCATCTTTGCCCGGATTGATAAGGAAGGGAAACTGCCCACCACCGCTGCGCCCTCCCCCGGTCAGTTTATGGAGGCCTTCAAAGCTGCCTTCGCGGCCGGCGCAGACTCCATCCTGTGCCTGAGCATCAGCAGTGAGATGAGTGCCACTTATGCCTCCGCCCGGCAGGCGGCGGATATGCTCCCCGGCAAGTGCATCGAGGTGCTGGACACACGCAGTCTTGCTATGGGACAGGGCTACATGGTCCTGGCGGCAGCCGAAGCGGTCGCTAATGGCGCGACCATCGCACAAGCGATTACCATGGCAGAGGATGTCCGCAACCGTACGTTTCTCTTCGGATCACTTGCCACGCTGAAATACATTGCTATGAGCGGACGCGTCAGCGCGCTGGCATCGGGAATGGCTGGTCTGCTGGATATCAAACCTATCCTTTCCCTACAAAACGGGAAACTGGAACTGCTGGAAAAAATTCGTACGCAGAGTAAATCCTGGAATCGCGCCATCGAACTGGTCGCGGAAAAAGCCGCCGGTCACAAGATTGAAAATATGTGCATCATGAATGTCAAATGCCCGGACTCTTCGCGACAGTTCGAACGTCTTTTGCGCGCAGCCCTAGCCTGTCCCGATGAAATCGTTCATGCTGACTTGAATCCTGGCTTATCCACTCATACTGGTGCCGGGATGGTTGCTGTCGTTTTTGTGGCAGAAAAATAAATTTCTAAAGGATATATTCGAACCGGGTCTCTGTGAAGAAACCCGGTTCGTTCAATAATGAGACCATGGACACAGTCTGTGGCAGACAGCGCGATAACTTGCCAAAAAATCATTCACACACCTGATTATCTGGTCGTGAATGAGAGCCCCCGGCTGTAAAAGACGGCGGAAGAGCTGTATTGGAAGTCGCTCCTGGGATGATCAGCAAAATAATACGAAGGGGCCTGCACGACTCCTCGCAGGTCCTGGATTTTATCATCCTGCCAGTCTCAGCCAGAAATCCGGGACCCAGAAGTTGCCGGAATGGAACGCATATTTCGTCACAATCCCTCCCACCAGTAGGAATATCGAAAAAGCGATCAAAGCATAATCCTGCTGGTGAAAGGTCAGTTTAGACAGCCAAGTGCGAGGGCGAGTGCCAAAGCAGCGTAAATCCATCGCATTGGCGACGTCTTCTCCAGTCAGGATGGAGTTCATCGTCACTGGAACAATCAGCGGGGCGATACGGATGATTTGTTTGACAATACCGCCCTTAACTCGTTCGATCTCATAACCGCGCGCCCGCTGGGCGTCGAAAGTTGTTCCGAAATCACGCGCCAGGGTTGGAACGTAGCGGAAGGCTAGTTCCATCGAGTAGGCAAAATTGTCCGGCAAACCCAGCCCGTGGAAGGTTACGCCGTAAACACGCGGGTCCATTGTATATGGAATGATGAGGAAGATAGCTGAAATCCCGCCGATGCGCAGGAACTGGCAGATGGCGAACCACAATCTTTCGTAAGTCAGGCCAAAATGAAAATGCCAATTAATCAGAGCAATCGTAGTACCTTCCGGCCAAACTTGATGTCCGCCAGCCGGGACAACCCCGCCCGCTCCGCCGCCAGTGATGATGGTATTGACCACAATCATCACGAACAGAAGGAAACCGACTAGTTTCCAGCCACGTTTCGTCTCGCGCCAAGCGGTCCGCCCGGAAATGTACCAGGCAAAACCGATGAGAAAGAAAAAAAGCAAAAAGCGCGCGTCCCAAAACATGGTGGCGGCGAATAGGAACACCAGCGAAAATATCCAGCGCGCCCGTGGATCGAAACGGTCCATCAGGCTGTTGCGGAAGCGGTAACGCCAGGTAACAAGCATAGGATGTTATTGTTGGGGCGACATCATGTCGCCCCTGTTACATTTGTTGAAATTTACCGCCCGGAACGTTGAACGATGGCCGCGTAGGCGATCATCAGGATCGGTACGAGGATCAGGCCGTTGATGAGATTGGGGATGGCAGCGGGGATGAAATTGCCGAAGATGACCGTATTGATGTCTGCACCGGAAACCCACATCTCGGAGATGGCGGCCACACCCATTCCGACCAGCACGCCGATGATTACGAACAGCTCCGCCTTTAGGATGGTCTTCATCTCCTTATAGTTAACCAGAGAAAGGAAAATCAGGCCGGGGATGAGACCCATCAGGCCGTTGCCCAGGTCCCACCAGAACCAGAAGCCGTAACCGGCAACCAGGTCGCTGATGATGTTTCCCAGGAAACCGGCGACGAAACCGACAATCGGGCCGAAGGCCACACCGAAGAACATCGGGATGGCGACAGCCGGGCGGAAGGATACGTTCCCCGCCGACGGGATTTGCATCCAGTTGGTCGCGATTGCCAGCACGGCATACAGCGCCGCGCCAATGGCAGAATACACAACCTCACGAGTTCCGAACTTCCATAACGACTTCTTTTGCATTTCTTCCTCCTGTTGAGAATTGAGAATAGGGTTTACATAAACATTAACTCTGAACATGCGCCAGAGTTTCTGCCCGATAAAACCTGCCCGTCTTCGGCAGGTATTCCATATTCAATTTTAGCAACGAAGTTGGTAAAACTCGACAAGAACGAAGGAGTTCTTCATCATTAAGCACCTCCTGCGGTTTCCCGTCTGCCACGATCTCACCGCTGTAGACCAGCAAAATGCGGTTGGCATATATCACCGCCAGGTCCACATCATGGGTGATGAAAATCACCGCGTCAAAGCCCGGCATCTGCAAAATGGCGTCCATAAAGGCCTGGTAATTCCAATAATCCTGCCCGGCGGTGGGTTCGTCCATCATCAGGATGCGCGAGCGCATCGCCAGGATCGCGGCAATGCTGATGCGCTTTTGCTGGCCGAACGAAAGCGCCAAAGGTGGCATATCCATCTCGCTTTTCAGGTTGACTGTCTCGATCGCCCACTCCACATTTTGGACGATCGCCTCCGCAGGAAATCCCAGGTTCTTCGGGCCAAACGATAATTCTTCCCGCACCGTTGGGGCGAACAACATCTGCGACGGGCTTTGGAAGACATATCCGACCGTATGGGCAGCTTGCGCCACGGTCATCTTGCGCGTGTCCTGCCCTTCGAGCAGGACGCGTCCCTCGGTCGGCTTGAGCAGACCAAGAGCGTGCTTGACCATGGTCGTCTTGCCGGAACCGTTGTGGCCCAGAACGGCAATCACATCTCCGGAATTGATGCTGAAATTGAGGTCTTTCAAGACCTCGGGCCCGTCCGCGCTATACCGGAAACGGACTCCGTCGAAGCGTACCAACTCTATCTCCAACTTTGAACTGGAGTTGGCTATCGGTATGAAGGCCGGAGGCGGGTCCCGGCGGGCGCGCTCCAGAACTATTTGCGCCGGGAGTTTGATGCGGCGGTAGTCGACTGCCCCCATCAACCCGTCCGTGCCTCCCAGATAGGCCATTTTCCCCTCGTCCATATACATAAAGATATCCGGGTGGATGGACAGCACGTCTTCGACGCGGTGTTCGACAATCATTACGGCGATGCCTTCATTGGCCAACTGGCGGAAAGCCTGCAAAGCCTCCTGAGCCGAAGCCGGGTCGAGACTCGCAAGCGGCTCATCGAGCAGCAGGATCTTCGGCTCCATAGCCAGCACCCCGGCTAGTGCGATTTTCTGCTTCTCGCCGCCGGAAGTGCCGAAGGTTTCCCGGTCACGCAAATGCAGGATGGCGAGCCGGTCGAGGGCTTTCTCGACTCGCGGGGTGATTTCTTCGCGCGGGATGCCCAGGCTCTCCAACCCGAAGGCGACTTCGTTCATCACGTAACTTCCGAGAATCTGACGTTCGGGGTCTTGAAGCAGTGTGCCGACCGTCTGCGATATATCAGCCAGTCCCATCCCGGTCACTGACTTGCCGAACAGGTGGATGTCGCCGCTCATCTTTCCGCTGTAGGTGTGCGGGATGAGACCGTTGATACAGCGCATCAGGGTGGTCTTACCGCAACCACTTGAACCGGCAATCAACATCACCTGCCCCGGCTGGATGGAGAAATTGATCTTCTCTATCGCCGGTTCGGACCGGCGACGGTATTGGAAGGTGATGTTTTCAACGATGAGAGGCAATTCTTTCATATAGGAATCGTAGTAACGACTTATGTTATTACTACCTCCACCATATCGCCGACCAGCGCGCCCAATGTGTCTGAGGCGCTGCCATTGACGACGGCAATTTCAACGAATTTTTCGCTATCCACCAGGGCAACCAACTGGCCGGGCTGTTTAAGGCCGTATGAAGCTACTAGGCCGCGTACTTCGTGCCCTCGCAGGCGGAAGACAATCTTTGCACGTTCAACCAGGGAGGCGGCCGGCAGGTCGGTGGTGCAGTTGCCGAATACATCTATTACTGTAATGTGGGCGTGCCAGCCATCCGCGGTCTTTTCAGGCTTCGGCATGGACAACCGCACCAGGCCGGTGATGGCCGGCCCCAGATCCGCCAGCAGGACGCCGTTGGCGAGGTGGGCGGCGACCGGGGCGAAAATATCGCGTCCGTGGAATGTTCTGCTGACATCCGACAGGAAATATTTCTCGTTTGTCAGGTGCACGATTTCCAGCCCCCAGTTTTTCTTTTCGGCATCCTCGAGCATGGGTGTGACCAGGCCGTTATCCGGGCCGACGAAAGTATGCGCACCGAGGCACGCCGCAATCGGGCGGCGTTGCGTGCCGACGCCGGGATCCACCACTGCCACATGAATGGTTCCCTCTGGGAAGAATGGATATGCGCGCCAGATGGCAAACGCGGCTGCAAGAACGTTCTGCGGGGAAATTTCGTGGCTGATATCGGCAATCTGCGCCGAAGGGCAAATGCCCCAGATGACGCCTTTCAAGGTGCCAACGAAGCCGTCTTTGGAACCGAAGTCAGTGGTGAGGGTTAGGATGGGTATCGGGGCAGTCATTTTGGCCGGATAGTGGAATTATGCTATAATTTTCTCATCCTATTTTAACCTAAGTCCGCCGAATATCCGAACCGCTTTTTGGGCGCTATGCGATTTGGATTAATGGTTTGTGCAATCCACAAACACCAGCCTTTCGCTATTTCCCAAGATTACATATTCACGCCACTATTCTAAAGGTTAAGATACCAATACCGTTATGGGAAACAAAGTTGTCGTTGCTATGTCTGGAGGCGTGGACTCCTCCGTCGCTGCAGCCTTGCTCAAACAGCAAGGCTATCAGGTCAGTGGCATGATGTTGCGCCTGTGGAGTGAGACCGGCAGGGAAGAGTCCAATCGTTGTTGCACCCCCGATTCGATGGCGCTGGCTCGCCGCGTAGCCGCCAGGCTCGACATTCCTTTCTACGTTATAGATGCGAAAGAACTTTTCTATTCGACCGTTGTGCGATCCTTTTTGGATGGGTATGCGGCGGGTGTAACCCCCAATCCCTGTTTGATCTGTAACCGGCAGATCAAATGGGACTTTCTGCTCAACCATGCCCTTGCATTAGGAGCAGATTATTTGGCGACCGGGCATTATGCGAAAAAGCAGACGACGGAGAATGGTAGATGGCAGCTTTTACGCTCGACCGATCGTTCGAAAGATCAGTCCTATGTGCTTCATGGTTTGACCCAGGAGAAACTGGCGAAGGCGCTCTTTCCGGTGGGGGAGTATCCCAAACCGGAAATCCGCAAACTTGCCGGGTCCTTCAGCCTGCCCAACGCAGCCCGGCCGGATAGCCAGGATTTGTGTTTCCTGGCCGGGGAAGATTATCGTGAATTCCTGCGCCGCAACGCCCCTGAGATTGGTCGTCCCGGCCCTATCCTGACCCGCAATGGGAAAACCCTGGGCGAGCATCAGGGACTGGCCTTTTACACAATCGGCCAGCGCAAAGGACTGGGCGTTGCATCCCGCGCCCCGCTGTATGTGCTGGCGAAAGAGGTTGCAACGAATACGCTTGTCGTCGGTAGCGAAGAGGAGTTGGGCTCGTGCGAATTGATTGCGAAAGATATCAATTGGATTTCAGAGAACCCCCCAAAGGAATCATTTCGTGCGGAAGTCAAGACGCGCTATACTGCCAGGGATGCATGGGGCGCGATCACACCGCTTGACTTAAACCTGCCGGGCGAAACTCTCCCCAGCCTCAGAGTCCGATTTGACGCGCCCCAGCGGGATATTACGCCCGGGCAGGCTGCCGTCTTGTATGATGGCGATTTGGTTCTCGGCGGAGGGATTATTGAATAGATTGCGTATAGCCATTATGTGATATACTTGAACTGATCGAGAGAAACATGACCCTTCCCGCCTTTGTTTTTGGAATTGTTCTTTCTACACTTTATGGCACAGCCTTCCACTTCTGGAAAGGTGGCAGCCTATACCGGTTATTCCTTTACGTCATCCTGTCATGGTTGGGATTCTCGACCGGACACATTGTTGGCGGCGTGCTTCGCTGGAGTTTCGCAGCTGCCGGACCAATCAATGCTGGGATGGCGACCCTCGGTAGTGCGGTTTTTTTGTTTGTTGGAGAATGGTTGAGCCGGGTCGAGATTACAAATAATAAGTAATTCATCAGTCTTCTACTCCTTCTTGCATAAAGCCATGAACTTTGAACGATCAAAATTCAGGTAATTAGCGTAATTTTAGTTCAGGTCAATGCGCAGTACCTTGAATAAATAAATTCCTCCCTGGCGTGGGGAGGAATTTTTGGGTTCAAATGAGATATTACAGGGGTTTGACGTGAGCTGCCTGCAGCCCTTTGGGTCCTTCTTCGACTTCAAACTCGACCGCCTGGTTTTCCTGAAGGGTGCGGAACCCCTCCGACTCAATGGCGCTATAGTGGACGAAAACGTCCGGGCCGCCTTCGCGAGCGAGGAAACCGTAGCCTTTCGACGCATTAAACCATTTGACCGTACCGGTCACACGTTCTGCCATGATTATACTTCTCCTTACGTGAATAAAAAAAGAATAGGATAGTGGTGTTCGGTATTCAGTGCGGTCGAGGTGCTGCAGTGATGTGTTATTAAGAAACACCGACCCTCGTGGATTGATATTGGGCCGGCTCCTGCGATTCCAGCACGAACACTTACCACCTACACGACACATTTTATCCGTCGGGCAAGAATTCGTCAAGACTTTCGTGATAAGATTAATTATCTTGCCAAAAGGACAACCCCATGCCTGCTCGAATAGAATCATTCCTCTCTGCCCGTTTGCATCTCTCGCCTCAGCTTGTAGGAGAGCGGATCTATTTTGTCAGCAACCTTTCGGGACGCCTGAGCCTGTATGCCATGTACTACGGCGGATCGGTGCCTGAACCGCTCCTGCCTCCACACCTTGCCATACAGAACCCGGACCTGGTCGGCGGGTACTCGTTCTATGTCTTCCCGCTGCTTGACAAGATCATTGTCATGCTCGATCACGACGGAGACGAGAATTTCCAGCCGATGTTCATCCCCATCGACGGCGGGTTCCCCGAGACAGCCTTCGAAGGATTCTTCGAGAGCAATTACCGCGTTCACATGACAGATTGCGACCCTGAGAAGAACATCGTTTACTTCAACGCCGAGCGCAGGGACAAGAGCCTCAATGAAACCTATCTCGGCGACCTGCGGACGAACAAACTCACCAAGCTGGATGAATCCGAATGGGAAATCTTCCCTTCTGGTCCTAATGAAGATCACAGCCGGATCATGCTTGGGGAAGCTTATTCAACTGGTGACAGCGTCCTGTGGATGCTGGAGATCGGGAAGAAGAGTCTGTTGTTTGGCAAGCCGATTGTAGAGCGCAAAGAAGGGGAAACGGTGCCGCCCAACGGGCTGGGGGCATCCACCTGGACACCATCCGGGGGCGGGGTGTTGGTGACGAATGCCCTTTTCGACGATAAATACAGCCTGGGCGTGATTGACCTGTCCAAACCGGGCGAGATCCAACCTGTTCAACTGGAGGGTACCCTGCACACCGGTACAGGCGAAATGAATGGCCTCTCGCACCTGAAAGGGACGCATTACACCATCGGCTTCAATATTGACGGTTGTTCGTGGGATTATGAAGGCACCTATAACGAAGCCAAGCGCGTAATGACCCTCAAGTACACCCTCGTGGGGGAGGGTGACCTGACGGACGGCAAACTGGAAAGCATCTACTATGACAGGAAAGGCGACCGCTTCGTTCTGTCGTTTTCCACCGGTGTCAGTCCAACCCAGATTTACACCGTGGAAGGCAAAGACCGCAAGACCATCGTTATCCACACTGATGAGCGCATCCTGGGTATCCCAGAGAACCAGCTCTCGAAGGGTGAAGACGCCTCCTTTTTTTCCCATGACGGCCTTCGTGTCTCGGCTCGCATATACATGCCAGCCGAAAGTCTCGCTTACAAAGGTCCGCTCCCGCTGGTTTACTATATCCACGGCGGGCCGCAGAGCCAGGAGCGCCCGGACTTCGCCTGGTTTTCGATGCCGCTCATCCAGTTCCTGACCCTGCGCGGGTTTGCCGTTTTCGTGCCGAACGTACGCGGCTCTAGCGGCTATGGCCTGAACTATATGAAACAGGTGGATCGCGACTGGGGGGGGCAGGACCGCCTCGACCATGTGCACGCGATGACTAAGGTCTTGCCAAAAGACAAACGCCTGGATGTGAAACGCGCTGCAGTAGTGGGACGTTCCTACGGGGGTTACATGACCCTGACTTTGGCAGGCCGGCACCCTGGTCTGTGGTCTGCTGCGTGCGATATGTTCGGCCCCTATGATCTGATCACTTTCTGCGACCGCAGCCCCGAGACGTGGAAACCGTACTTTAAGATTGCCGTTGGCAACCCGGCGACCAGCGATGGGCGCGCTTTTCTGATTGAGCGTTCACCAAAAACATACCTGGAAGCCTTATCCTGCCCGATGCTGGTCATCCAGGGGCGCAACGACCCGCGCGTGGTGGCGAAGGAGTCTGAAGATTTGGTGGCTGACTTAAAGAAGAAAGGGAAGGATATCGAGCTTTTGGTGTTCAAGGATGAAGGCCATGATGTCTTGAAATATACCAACCGGGTCATCTGCTACAATGCCATCGCTGATTTCTTTGCTAAGATTCTCAAACCATGAAGGAGATAGGTAAACAGGTACTCAGGCAATTGCGTATCCCACCTTCCTGATCCCCTGATCCCTAATGCTTGCATCATGCCCTGGAATTTGAACAGCACTCACGCCAATGTAGGTGATCTGGCCCTCCTGGTCGGCCTGAGGCATAAACACTTTATCTTTCCCATCCTTCCTGGTGGGACGTACCACACCCACCGTGGCATATTGTCCCATGATGAGTTGATAGGCAAGCCCTGGGGTACTCAGGTCTTCAGCCACCAGGGTGCGCCGTTCTTCATGCTGCAACCGTCCCTGGCCGATCTGTTGGTTGACCTGAAACGTAACACGCAGATCATGTATCCAAAGGACATCGGCTTCATCCTGACCAGCATGTCCATCGGGCCGGGGCAAACCATCCTAGAAGCCGGGACCGGTTCGGGGTCCATGACGGTGGCGCTTGCTTACGCAATCGGTTCACAAGGAAGCGTCGTTACCTACGAGAAGCGCCCGGAGTTCCAGAATCTGGCGCGCAAGAATCTGGAACGTTTGGGACTCGCCTCGCGTGTGCAGTTCAAGCTGGGCGATATCGCCGACGGCATTGCCGAGATGAACGTGGATGCATGTTTCCTGGATGTCCCCAACCCATGGGATTACGTCCGGCAGGTGCACGCCGCGCTCAAGCCGGGCGGCTTTTTCTGTAACCTTGTACCGACTTTCAATCAGGTGGAGAGACTGTTATACGTTTTGCGGCGGGAGCATTTTGCCTTCTTGGAGGTGTGTGAACTCCTATTGCGGTACTACAAGCCGGAGCCGACCCGCCTGCGGCCCACCGACCGGATGGTGGCGCACACCGGCTTCCTGACCTTCGGTCGGCGGATTGAGCCGAGCGAGGATGAACGGGCGAAGGAATTGCTGGAGGAAGAGGATGGGACGTCGGAGGAATAAAAAGTGTACGCTTGGTTAAGGAACTCATCCCCAGGCGGAGTTGGTTGCGTTTCTGGCAGAAATTGCGGAAAAGACATTTTAGAGCAATATCTTGCAAACCAAAGATAAAGGAGACATCATAAAATTCAAAGTTGGTCTTTTCCCAAACATTGTTAGCATCACGGTTGTACTTGGGGCTTGCGGCGGGCGCCGCTTCCGGCAATGTCAACGACTACATCAGCACCCAATGTCACACCCACCCGGACCAAAATCCCATCCACGCCCACTCCCACGCCAGGTCCGGATGGACCGTGCGCCAATATTCTCAATCCTTTTCTTCCGGATTATCGGTGGATTTACACATCGAGTGGCACAACCAATCCATCAACAATGGAGATCACAGTGACGGGTGTGAATCAACTTGCAAATATTGTTGCAAGCATCCAAATTCTGGATGTGAATAAAGTGGAGGTAGTTGAAGATACCACTGGTTGCGAACAGGGAGTCATAGGGAATTTCCTTTTTATCTTTATTAGTATGTTGTTATCTGATTACTTGAGTGGGGTCTTGGAAACCTATCATGTCTCTGGCGTTTACATCCCTGCCAACGGAGCGCTTGTCGATAACAACAGGTTGTATTCTTGGGATTTGGTCGAAATGTTGGAAGAAGAAGTTAAACTGACCCAGTCAGCAGTACCCAACGCTGTCAATCTGAAGAGGGATAGGAACATTACAGTACATTCAGAGGTGGCTGCGGACCGGGAGTCCATCATTGTTCCGTTTGGAATATTTCCGCTTTCGATAAAAGTTATTCAAGAAATGAAATTGCCTGTCACAATGTGGACCACCTCGAGTAGCATGAGCGGTAAGGTTTCCATCCAGCTCACCCAATGGTATGAACCGTACATTGGTTTGCTGAAAATGCAAATAGATTCCGCATCCATTTTGATAGTGGAAGGTATCAGTGTTTCGGTGCTTTTGGATTCAACGATTGCATTGACCAAGTTTTATCCCGGAAAAAATAAACTAGGAGTAACTATGTTCGGACGACGCGGTTTTATTAGACCCTTCCGACGCCCCCCATCCCAGATATTCCCCCCGCTCTTCGGAGAGCGAATGAACTGATGGCGATTGGCGATTTCCACAGCTCTGCTCAGGCATTCGAAGAACTGGCCCGCGGGGCAGTCGCCCGCAATGGACCCCGGGCGCCGTTGCTGTTGCTCCAGGCGGGCAGGATGGAAATCCTCGCTGGCCAGGTTTCAAAGGGAATGCCATATCCAGCATGGGCAGGCCCTTTTTACGGCGCCCAACCAGTGACAGCAATTCCGCATTTACGGTCAGCAGGTAGAGGCGGACCTTTCCCAGCGCGGACTGAGCGAGCAGGCCAAAATAATCGAGGCGATCCTGAAAACCAGCCTGCCGGCCGGTTTCGTTCCCTGACCTGGAGCCGAAAAAAATATACAATACGTTCGCTGCCTACCAACGGTCCCGGCTTTGGCAGCCCGCTGCATGCCAATTAGGTCGAGTGGACGGACAAAATCAGAAATCACAGCAGATTGCCCGTACTGCGGGAGTGCCGTACGCGCAGAAGACTGGTTTTGAGTTTAGGTTATTCATCCTTCGTTGGCATAAACCCGGGCAATATGACACTAAAATCTGTTATTCCTTTTGGGTCTTGGCGCCTTTGCGGTAGTGACCTATGCTGATCATGACTCCTGATCTGAAAGAACACCACATTTCCCGGCGGCTGAAAGAGACCTACCAACCAGGTCTAGTCGCCTCCACCGACGGTTATGCTGAAATGTACGCAGGCGCGCAGTTGAAATGCGCCGCCGTGCTGATTCCGCTTGCCAGCTGGAAAGGCAAGTGGCAGCTCGTCTTTACCCGTCGCACCGAGACTGTCGAATATCACAAGGGACAGGTCTCCTTCCCCGGAGGTGAATGCAACTCTGACGAGTCAACCCCGGAGCAGACCGCCTTGCGCGAGGCCGAAGAAGAGATCGGGTTGAAATCGGGCGATGTTCGCCTGCTGGGACGGCTGAACGAAGTGCTCACCATCACTCGTTACCGGGTCACGCCAGTGGTCGGAGTAATGCCATGGCCGTACGAGGTCCAGCCCGAGCCGGCGGAGGTGGAACGCGTTTTCACAATCCCACTGCTCTGGTTGGCTGACTCCGCCAACTCGGACGAGCAGTCTGTCAAACTGGAAGGCGTCTTGCACCCGTTCTCGGTGGTTACTTATCATCCATATGATGGCGAGATCCTGTGGGGAGCCAGTGCCAGGATAACCCAGAACTTTATCCAGACGATATTTTCTTAAATGTTGAAGAAAGGGTTCCTAATGGCTACTTGGAGTAAATCTATTTGGATGTACCTTTATTATGCGCTCGTATTTGCCGGTCTTGGACTTTATATCTACTCTCAAGTCCCATCGATTACGAATTATCCTTTTACTATCTCATGGTCCGAGTCTGGCCAAATATTCAATGCCTATCAGGTATACGCTCCTCTTTTATCAGGAGAATATCTTTCCTGGCCCTGGCTGGACCCGGCCAGGTCTATTGTTGACGGGCTGGTTCTTCTTCTCCCGTCTTCCCAGATCTGGATGTATCGTTTTTGGGTAATTATTCTATTTCCTCTTAGTACTATAACTGTATCGTTTGCAGTGGTCAGAAAAGCCAATGAATATTCTCCTTTTCACAAAGGAAAGGTAAACCGGGTGTTATTGGGGTTGTTGGTTCTTTGGGGAACATTATTTTTACTTCAAGGCCCGGTATATTACCATGTATTGATGGGAGTATTTGCAGTACTATGGTTTTATGATGCAAAGAGACCAGTATTTGTCCTTATGATGGTTATCCTAGGCTCCTTATGGGAGGGACTTTGCCGGGTAAACTGGTTTTTGATGCCGGCGTTTGTGGCAACCCTGTTATATCTTCTTTCGGAATCTTTCTCGGGGAAAAAACTTTGGCATTACATCCGCTGGCCGCTAACTTATTTGATCATGGGTGGCATTACAAGCTTCCTCACTTATTTCGTTTTCATCAAAGCGCAGGGCTTCCTGATCCCGTTTTTTGATTTGCGTATGGATTACGCTTATTTCTTATACAAATTATGGCCAAACAATGGATTCGTTGGTTTAATCCCCGGGATCGTAATGATTTGCTTTCCATTATCGTTTGTTATGCTTTTTGTTGTCTTGAAACATAGAGGGTGTCTGCATTGGTTGAGATTATTCGCTTTGGCAGGCATCCTGATGGTCTTCTTTGCAGGGAGCACAGTAATTAGTTTGCGTGCCGGGGGAGGCTACGACCTGCACAATTATGATACCCTGTTATTACTATTGTTGATCTGTGGTTGCTTCTTAGGTTTGGATGCGATTGCCCTTGATAAACCGGTCCATGTTGAAAAGATTCCTCTAACCAACAACGGTTTGTTAATCTGCCTTGTGTTAATTCCGGTTTTATTCTTATATTATCGGGAACGTTCAGTTCAACATACACAAACTGACCAGAGTGAAGAATCTCTTGCGCAGATTAATATAATTATTGGCAAAGTTGGAAAGGGAGATAAACCAATCTTATTTATTGATCAACGGCAGTTGTTGGTGTACCGGATGTTACCTGAAATGAAAATATTTGTGCCTTATGACAAAATTGAGTTGATGGAAATGGCAATGGCTAGAAATTCTGAATATAAAGAAGAATTTTTGGTCGATGTCAAAAGCCGGAGATTTTCACTAATTGTCAGCGAAGCGCTAATACAATGGGAGAAGCCATTTGATGGAGTAAAATTTGACTCGGATTGGTACGAAAATAATGTATGGGTCGATGCGGTTTCCATACCAATTCTCTCTTTCTATGACCCTGTTTATATTGATCGGGAGGCTGGTTTTGCGATCTATGCGCCGAAAGAATAAGGTCTTGTTGAAGTCTTTTGCGATGAGGAAGGAGGTTGGACATCTCGATTTTCGTTTATTAAATATTATCCATATGACGATGAAAACCTATAAGGGGCTGCCGACAGGATACCCGCAATATTCTCGCGTTATTGACACTTCAATTCAATAAAGAATATGCCCAGCGATGAAGTAGCACTACTAAAAGTCAAGGCTTTCGCATTGGCTGACGGATGACTGTGCGTAGTTTCTCCGGTGCAGTGCGGCGGGGGTCACTCAGATAGATCTCGTGATGTTTACCAAATCGGACATGCCCGTTTTCTTCGATGGACTTGTGCAGGCGGACTATGGTCGGGCCTTCGTCGGCATAAGGACCGAAATACATGATTTGGGTCGCCAGTCCTTCGTGGTAGAGTTCCAGGCGCAACCGTGACAGGGCAGGCTGTCCCTTTTTCTTGGCGGCCCCTTCCACTGCCTGGACGAACAATTGCGGTGTGACGATTTCCGGCTGCATGATCATCATCGTCCATTTCCAGTCATCCTTGCGCGCCGGGCTGAACTCGCGCATGTCGTCCATCCACCATAGTCCCTCAGATGCCATGACCGGGTAATCTACTGCCAGTTCCTTTTTGATCTTGAACTTGAGAGTGTAGGCTGCTGTGTACAGGGCTTGCAGCGATTCGGCATATTCTGGAGAAGTGTTGGGGTTGCCGTGACCGTCGATCATGATGAAATTCATCGGTGGCACATCCACAACCGAGAACGCTTTTGCAGACGGCTCGTAGAGATATTTCAGGGTTTTCTTCAGGTCAAGCTTTTCCATGCGTCCCTCCATATTTATGATACACCCTTCTTCGGCAGTAGAGTCAAGGGAATATTCAGGATCCTTGGGATTTTCCGTGGTAGAAGGAAAAATATGGGGTTGTTGGGCGAAAGAAGCCCGCCAAATAACCGCTATCTACCCCGTCGCCACGGCGATTCAAAGAGAACCGACAAAAGTATTGTAGGGACGCAATACATTGCGTCCCTACAAGTATTTCCAACCGGGCGGAGGTTATTTCTCCTCTTCGCCTTCTTCTTCCTTCTTGCCCTTCTCTATGACTTCTGGTTCGGTACCCTCTGCAACAACGGCAGCCTCTGGAGTGACGACTTCCTCAACCTCTTCCTTGGCCGGAGCTGTTGCCAGGACGATCATTTCATCGGGTGTATCCAATACCTGTACTTTGTCCGAAAGGACGATATCGCGCACATGGATACCATCGCCAATTTTGACGAGGGCGGAAATATCCACCAGTATGCTCTCCGGCAGATCTTGCGGGAAAGCCTCGACCTCGAGTTCGCTCAAACCGTTGATCAGCATGGCGTTGAAGTCCTTGACGGCGGGCGAATTGCCGGTTAGTACGATGCTGACATTTGCACGGATCTTCTCTGTTAGTGAAACGACCATGAAGTCCACATGGATAAGCGTACGCTTGATATGGTTCTGCTGTTTCTCGCGTACTAGGGACGGATATTCCTTACCTTCCAGGTCAATTGTGATCAGGCTGGAGGACGACAACCGTCCTAGTACACGCCCGGCCTCTCGGCCTTCCAATGAAATACTGATAGGTTCCACGTTGTGCCCGTATATAACGGCTGGCAGGAGACCGCTGCGGCGCAGGGCACGCACTTGTCGTCCGGTCGCATTACGAGGTGTAGCCTTTAAAACGACATTCTCCATCTATACCTTCCTTGAGCGCCTCTCACCCCTTGTCTGTTGGAACGGCTTTAGCCATTCAATTTGCGACTGATTCCGCTCTTCCGCCAGGGATTACCTTCGCTCTTGCATAAAATTTTCCGGTCTATGCCGGAAGCGGGCGGAATTATACTCGCCCTGCCATGATTTGACAAGCAGTCAAGTAGTGGGGAGAAGGGTGGGGAATGGTTTATCCCTGCCGGGACCACGAGGTGGGAAATGGTAGAAGAGGACCTCGGGTAGTAATTGAACCTCAGACCTAGCGGTTGGAGGTGCAAGTCCTACAGAAGTACATTTGACCTAATGAAATTTTCTTCTTGGTTTACAGATTGCATTACTGGCTTGGACGTCGTCTCCTGTAACAATATCAGCATCTGGTAGGACGAAAATTCCCGGTTAACCGTTATCCGGTTCAGGACATCTTGTCTTCCCTGCTCCTGTCATGATATCCCAAGAACATTGATCTGGTTATCACCTTAAAGCAAGGGCACCCCTTCCTGGTCCGCCAACTTGGTGACCACTGATGCCATCAAGTGCCGGATCGATCTTATCCCAACCACAAATGAACTGTCCTCTTCACCCTTTTACAGCTCCTGCAGTCATTCCGCTCACAATATAACGCTGGAAGATGAAAGCAAGGATCATGGGCGGAAGAGCCGCCAGGATCCCACCTGCCATCATGCCTGTGATATTCACTGAGTAGCGGCCGACGAATTCTGCGATTGCAACAGGGGCAGTTTTTGAAGCCAGAGTACTGGTAAAGATCAGGGCATAAAAGAATTCATCCCAAGCGAGAAGGAATACGAACATGGCCGTTGAAACCAACCCAGGCACAGAAATGGGCATTACCACCCGGAACAAAATCCCAAGCCGCGTGCATCCATCCAGCCGCGCAGCCTCCTCCAGTTCTACAGGAACAGTTTGGAAGAAAGCTGCCATCATCCAAATGGCATAAGGTAGGGCAAAGCTCAAGTATGTTATGACCAAAACAATTGGCTTATTGATCAATTGCAGACTGGAAGCAATGATAAAGAGAGGTAAGATCAGAGATACTTCAGGGATCATCCGAGTTGTCAGGATACCCAGCTGAATTGATCGATTAAATTTAAATGGTATGCGCACCAGTGCATACGCCGCTAGGCTCCCAATTACAAGACAAATGATAGTTACAGCCGAAGCAATTTTGATCGAGTTAAGCAAAGAAATGGCAAAGGTACGCGGCACTGAAGATGCAGCCAGGCTGGGGAAGAAAATATCGAGGTAATTTTGCAGTGTGGGATGTTGAGGGATCCAGTGTGGAGGGATTGTAAACAATTCCACCTGAGTGGATAAACTGGCAAAGAAAAGCCAGAGAATTGGTGAAAATATAAAGAGCAGTACCGGAATGGTGATGAGAAATAGAAGTATCTTCCGGAAAACCTTTTGATAATGCTTCATTGGTCTTCCTCAGGACGATATAAAACCCGAATATATACGAGAGCAAAGATCATGGTTACGATGGAAATCAGGATTGATAAAGCCGAACCGATTCCTTGTTTTCCATACGGGAATGAATACAGATAGGTTAAATATGTAATCGTAATGGTTTTGGATGCGGGACCGCCGCTGGTAATAATATACACAATATCGAACACTCTGAAGGCTTCCACAGTGCGGATGATCAGGGCCACTAGGATCGCCGGCCGCAACAAAGGCAACCGGATTTTCAAAAAACGCTGCCAGGCATTGGCGCCATCCACGGCTGCTGCCTCGTCTAGTTCTTCAGGGAGAGCCGCAAGCGCGGCTTGCAGGATAAGGGCAATAAGCGGCATGGTATGCCATGTATCTGCCAGGATCACAAGCGGCATAGCCAGGTTGGGAAATGTCAACCAGGGGATATAGTGCTTGATCAAACCAAATTGCATGAGCACTCCGTTCAATGCACCAAAATCTCCGCTGTAGATCCAACGCCACATGGCGCCGTTAACGATCGTCGGTACTGCCCAGGGGATGATCAGGCTAAAACGGATGAACTTCCAACCCCACGGATGCGATTGGATCAATTGAGCAATGGTCAGGCCGAGAAACATATTCACGACAACCGAAGCAATCGTGAAATACAACGTCCGTCCTATTGTTTCCCAAAAGCCCTTATCGTTGAGCATCTCAATATAATTCCCCAACCCAACGAATGTTCTTACCTGGTTAATACCGGTTGGAGCGTAGAAAAAGCTAAGAATGAATGAAGAGAAGATCGGCCACAGGGTCACACCCATGATCACGATCAGGCTGGGGGCAACCAACCACAAAGCAATCCGTGCATCTTGTTGTCGGAGAGTGAGGCGCTTATTTGAAAAAAGATTTGTTGTAGCAGCCATGAGGATATAAAGCAGGGTGGAATTGCACATCGTGCAAATCCACCCTTTTTATCTTGTTACCAGTTATTTGGCAAGTTCAACCCACTTGGCAGCAGCTTCATCTAATGCCTGCTGAGGGGTCTTAATATTCGTCAGGGCTTCCTGGATTGCTAATTGAAGTGCCGCAGAAGCCTCGTTATAGTAAGGAACCGTTGGCCGCTCGTTTGCGTAAGGGAATTGTCCTAGGAAAGCCGGGACAGTGACCGGATTGGTTGGGCTAGCGGCTTCCAAAGTGGCTAGAGTATCGCCCTGGAAATCAGCCTGCCAGATGGGCAGCATTTCTGCTGAATACTTGATCTGCACCGCATTACTTGTCAAGTATGTCAGGAACTTCCAAACCTGATCTGGATAGGGGGTGGTTGCCATGATGGCAAATGAACTGGATCCATCCACACTCGAGCCATTAATCCCTGCAGCCAGACCGGCTGCAAAGACTGGCATGGGAGCCAGAGCGGCCTGACCAACAATTTGAGACATTTCCGGTTTATTCGAGTCAGAATACTGGAACAGCCAGTTTACTGAAAAGGCGGATTTTCCAGCGAGGAAATCAGTCTCTACGGCCATTTCATCCGAAGAAATCGCGCTCGGGTTGGTTAAACCGTCGTCAATGGTCTGTTTCATCCAGGTCAGAACCTGAACACCCTTGTCGTTATTGAATGCCGGCTTTCCGCTGGCATCCAGGAAGGTGCCACCATTCCCGTACAAAAGCACAGTGAAATCGCAAACGACGCCTTCCTTCTGATTCCAGGACCAGGTGATCGGAAATTCAGCCAGGCCATTGGTCTTGATGGCCGTCGCTTGAGTGAGTAACTCTTCCCAAGTCTTGGGCGGATCATTAAATCCGGCTGCGGTCAACATTTCCTTGTTGTACATGAAGTACTTCGTATCCATCAGCCAGGGCATCCCGTATACCTTGCCATTGCGGGTCACTCCATTCCAGGAGGCCGGGAATATGCCGGATTTCATATCCGGGGTGACCCGGTTGGTGACATCCAAAAGGTAGCCGTTCTTAATGAACTCGTCTGGCCAGATGACGTCGATCATTGATGCATCGTAGGCGGGTGGTGTGGCGGCCATGCCAGTGACGATCTTATCGTGAATGTAGTCGTAGCCAACATATTCCATAACCACTTTGATGTCGGGGTTTGCGGCTTCAAAATCGCGAGCGATCTGATCGATCTCCGCGGGTTTCATACCAGCTTGATCCTGGGTAAGGATATGGATGGTCACAGGACCAGTAACCTTCGGTCCGCAGCCAACGACGCTGAAGACCAGGATGATCGTGATAACCCCTAGAAAAATTTTATTCATGTTACGCATGACATTCTCCTTCTTATAGATAATTGGTGAAGAGCAAAGGGAGTTTAGGTTGTTACTTTTCAGGATGACTTTTTTCGAATATCACCTCCTTGGCACATAATCCTTTCCTGCTTACGATAATTTTTGGACAACAAAGAAATTTGAGGTGTTGTGCAGGACATTGGTAATGGCGCCCATCACTGTAGCCCGCAGACCCAGGCTCGAGACTACCAGTTTGGGCGGGTTGGGAATTACCCCGTTGATCCGCTGCATGATCGGCCCGATCAGCAGGTCCGCGGAACGCGAGACCCCGCCTCCCAGCACGATCAATTCAGGGTCAAAAGAGGCTACTAGATTGGCAATCGCAATGGCCAAATAATCCACTGTCTCGTTGATGATCGTCCAAGCCCACTCCTGCTTCAAGCGGGCGGCATCAAATACATACTCCGCAGTCAGGTTTTCCAGTTCAAGCGGGTCTCGCTTGGATTCTAATAATTGGCAAGCGCGTTTGGCTATCCCGGTTCCCGACGCCACACTTTCCAGTGCTCCGAAATCCAGATGGTTTATTCCTAAGAATTCACGGCCAGGAATCATATTCCCGATCTCACCAGAAGCTTCTTTTGCCCCGCGGTAAAGTGCCCCATTAATGATCACACCAGCGCCAATGCCTGTCCCAATGGCGATCAGGATCATATCTTGAGCATTCTGGCCTGCACCGAACCAGAGTTCACCCAAGGCCGCCAGGTTTACATCGTTATCCACCGTTATCGGCAGATCGTAGACCTCGGCAAGTTTTGCCTTTAGAGGAAATTTGTCCCAGTGAAGGGTATACGCCCAAGTTACGATCCCCTCCTTGTGCAATGTCACACCTGGTGCACCCACACCGATCCCGAGGACGCGGCGTCCATCCACACTTGGGCTGGCCAACAGGCTGTCGATCAGAGTAGTCAGCTGGAAAAAGCTATCCTCCCCTGAAGTCCCATGATTACCGATATTCACCTCATCCACAATATTGCCACCCAGATCCGAGATGGCGCCATACATCTTAGTCCCGCCCATGTCCACCCCTAGGACGACATGGCCATCAGCGTTGAACTCAAGCAATGGACGACGCCGTCCTCCACTCCATTCGGTGCTGCCATGTGGGCGGATGAATCCTTCTTTGACCAACTCTTCCACAATGCGCATGACCGTCGGTAAACTGACATCCAATCTTTCAGCGATGGCGGAACGGGAGATCGGGCTTTCCCGGCGAATGATCTCCAGGATCGCCGATCGATTTATATCCCGCATGGCAGATGAAGTGATCGTTAATGGATACACCATAAAACCTCAGCAAAACAATAACATATTTACACACTGTAACTATTTATTACATCATGTAAGTATAGTAGCAAATCCAGGAGCAAAAGTCAATACCCAATTTCATTCGTGTCTTGTATTTATCCGCTTGTTGAGTTTGAGAAAAATAAGGCACAAAGCATTTCTAAAACGAGCACAGTCATAAATGGATATTATTCCAGCCAGCGCACAAATACCTTCCTCTTTTGGGTTCGATCTATTTATTCTTGTGGACAGGCAGCTATATGTCCTCAGAACATTTGGGACAATAACCGGCATTTGATTAGAGACACTTTCCCGCCCGGAGGTTATTATACTGTTAGGGTTGTTGTGAACGTTTGCCTCCCTTTCCACCCCGCCTTACGGCGATCTCCCCCGGTGTGCGTCCACCCAAATCCAAACCGATTGGAGCATACACTCGCTTGAGCGCATCCGCATTGATGCAGTCAGCCTTCAAATGCTCCAGAATGATATGACACTTTACGCGACAACCGATCATCCCGATGTATCGCAAGGGGGAGCGCAGAACAATCTGCAAGGCTGCCAGGTAAGAACTGCAGAGATTTAGTTTTTCTTTCTGCTTAAGTAAATAAACCAGTAAGTCACTGCCACCAATCCAGCTCCACCGATGATATTTCCGATCGTGACCGGCAGCAAATTATTTATGAAAAATGCAGACCAGGTCACCTTGGAAAGATCAGGTGCTTTTTCCGCCAGGGAAGTTACAAAGACTGGATCGAAGGATTTGATAAAAATTGCGTAGGGAATGAAATACATATTGGCAACGCTGTGTTCGAAAGAGGCAGCCACAAAAGCTGTGATCGGGAAAATGATGGCCAGGATCTTGTCGGTGGTGCTGCGGGCGCTGTAGCTGAGCCAGACGGCTAGACATACTAGCACATTGCACAATACGCCCAGCATCACTGCCTGGATAAACCCCAGGTTCATTTTGGAAGAGGCAATTTTCAGGGCTGCCTCCCCGGCAGATCCAGCTCCGAATGTATACTGCCTGGTTAGGAAGACCATCGTGGCAGTTCCAATCGAACCCACAAAGTTGCCAAGATAGACAACTGCCCAGTTGTGAAGCAAAGAGCCCGTGCTAACCTTGCGGCTGGCCCAAGCCATAACGATCAGGTTATTTCCGGTAAACAATTCAGCTCCGCCGACAACCACCAGGATCAGGCCGATGCAAAATGTCAGGCCAACCAGTACCCGTGCCACCCCATAGGGCAGAGCGGAAGATCCTGCAGCTGTTATTGTGGCAAACATGGCTCCCAAACCAATAAAAGCTCCTGCCAGTAAAGAAAGGGTGAACAAGGAAAAGAACGGCAATGCGGCTTTGCGAACACCAATCTCTTCGGCTTTCGCAGCCATTTCTTGTGGCAATAATGCATCAATGTTAACTTCTAATGACATAGTACTCTCCCAATAAATATTATTGTCCGAATTCCACGTCAACATAAAATTGCCTACATTGACGTCCAACTGGTGAAGAATTTTGGGGAAATATTCTGGATTGTATCATTTTGGTCACCAGTTTGATATGAATTTTCGAATAAATCTTATAAAACAGAATATTGGGTAAGGTAAACATGAAATAAAAGTGTCCCTTGCTTCTTTTACTTCGACGCCTCATGGCATCGAAACAACTGCCCCACTGGGGTACCCTTGCGGGTATGATTTGCTCCGCCATCGATGTGATTATGGTAATGGGGCTTACCGCAGTATTCAAGTATCGTCAGGGTGAAATGATCTGGCTCTTCCATACCCGGTCAAGCCTGATGGTGTTCTTCCATAGCCGGCTTTGCAGTCAATTTATGATTCCCATCAACTGGATTTTTATCCTTATCAGTCTCGCAATGGAAAAGAACAAGAAGAAAGCCAAGAGGCTATGCAAATTCTGTTTATATGTTCATTTGAACCGCTTCGCTATGGATCGGTTCAAGTCAATCCTATCGGAACCAGACTTCGGTACAAAACAGGATGAACAGCACCCAGGTCACGGAGAATACCAATACGATCAACAGCGCTGCAAGTACTGCATACCAAGTGTATCGCCGGGCTTCGGATCGTGTCATCTGCTCGGCTAGGGCATCTTTGCGCGTAGCATATTTCTCTCGGCGGATGCTCCTATCATTCCATCGCATGCCATCCACGTCCATGTTGCAGATGACCCTGCCGTCATCATCGTCGTATTGCTTTGGTTGATGTTTCATCGACCGTAGATCCGACTTCATTGTAAAGATGGCAAGCGACCATATGCCCTGGCTCAACTTCCCTGGTTTGTGGAACGACCTTTTTGCACATCTCCATACATTCCCTACATCGCGTGTGGAACTTGCAGCCAGGCGGGGGATTGGCGGGAGAAGGAATGCTGCCCTCGAGGATGATACGGTTCCTCCTAGCCGCGGGATCCGGGACCGGGGCTGCGCTTAGGAGCGCCTGCGTGTATGGGTGCGATGGATTTTTGAAAATCGCGGCCTTGCTCCCGAACTCAACCAAACCACCCAGGTACATGACACCCACATCGTCGGAGATGTACTCCACCACCGAGAGATCATGCGAGATGAAAAGATAGGTAAGTTTGTACTTCTCCTGCAAATCCTTGAGGAGGTTGATAATCTGGGCCTGGATCGAAACGTCCAACGCGGATACCGGCTCGTCGCATACAATAAACGAAGGATTGAGAGCGAGTGCTCTCGCAATGCAGATGCGTTGGCGCTGCCCACCTGAAAATTCATGCGGATAGCGATCCTTCTGATACGGCTCCAACCCACAGGATTTCATGACGCTGTCGAGGTGGTCGTCGTACTCGCTGTCCGGTACGATGTGGTGTTCTTTGACCGCCTCGCCGATGATCTCGCTGACCGGAAGCCGTGGTGAAAGGCTCGAATAGGGATCTTGAAAAATTATCTGCAATTTGGGGCGAATGAGGCGCATTTCTTTGCGGGAAACCATGTAGATATCAATCCCGAAGAATAGGACCTCACCGCCTGTCTTTTCGTTCAAACGTAAAATTGTCTTCCCAACTGTCGTTTTACCACAACCGGATTCGCCAACAAGTCCCATCGTCTTGCCGCGTTTGATCGTAAAGCTGATGCCATCGACCGCCTTGACGTGTCCAACAACACGCTGCATCAAGCCTGCCTTGATGGGAAAATATTGCTTGAGGTTAATCACTTCAAGCATTGTGTCGCTTATTTGAATGGGAGGCTCGTAATGTTTTTCTTCCATGTTTAGACCTGTGCTGGGTTGGCAATGCAGTGGTAACAAGCTGCCATATGCGTTTTTGAAACGTACACTTCCCGGGGGTACACGCCATTACAATCTGCCTTGCGCCTTTCGCAGCGATCCTTGAAATAGCAGTAGTCTGGCATGTTGATGGGGTTTGGCACGCTCCCGGGGATGGTGTATAGTCGTCCAACGGAGCGGTTGATGACTGGCTTGGAGGCCATCAGGCCCACGGTGTACGGATGCAGTGGCTTGTGGAACACCTCAAGTGCCGTGCCCTTCTCAACGATACGACCCGCGTACATGACAACAACATAATCCGCCATCTCGGCGACGACACCCAGATCGTGCGTGATGAGCATGATACTTGAATTTATCTTGTCCTTGAGGTTTCTAAGCAGGTCGAGTATTTGCGCCTGGATCGTCACATCGAGCGCAGTTGTCGGTTCGTCTGCGATGATGAGTTTGGGATTGCAGGCAAGTGCCATGGCAATCATGATGCGCTGCCGCATACCGCCCGAAAGCTCGTGTGGATACATTCGGTAGACACCCGCGTTGTTGGCAATGCCCACGAGGTCGATCATCTTGAGCGAGAGATCCTTCACCTGCTCGTCTGTCATTTCTGGATGATGAAGCTTGACCACCTCATCGATCTGATCACCCGAACGAAACACCGGGTTAAGGCTCGTCATAGGCTCCTGGAATATCATTGATACCTTGCTGCCGCGAATAGTCTGCATCACCTCCACCGGCGTTTTGGCAATATCGTAGACCTTTTCACCCGTGTCGAAGCGAAGGACGCCCTCAACAATCTGCCCCTGCGGTCGTTGTACAAGCTGCATCAGCGCTAAGGCCGTGACGGACTTGCCGCAGCCGGACTCGCCGACAACGCCAACAGTTTTGCCCTTGGGCACATCAAAGGATACACCGTCAACAGCCTTGACCGTGCCGATGTCTGTGAAGAAATATGTGTGCAGATTTTCAAACTCCACGACATTTGAGGGATCCTTCATCGAAGTCAGATATTCACTTTCGGGAACATGCTTCCGATTACGCTGGCGTTCGATCGCATCGGTGATCCGGCGGTTTTCACGCGAAATCCTTGCCGATTCACGTGCGGAAATATGGTTGCTATCCCTGGGCTTGTTTTTTGCGTTGATCCTGTCAAAGAGGGATCTTTTTTCTCCATCCATCGAAATCACCTATCTTTTCATCTTCGGGTCGAATGCGTCCCGAAGCCCGTCACCAACGAAGTTAAAGCCGAGCACTGTCAATAGGATCAACATACCCGCCGGTATCCACATAAACCAGAAGTTGGTCATAACGAACGCGTCCGAAGCCACGTTGATGATGCTTCCCCAGGAAGCCAGCGGGTATTTGACACCAAGTCCCAGGAAACCCAGCGTCGCTTCCGTTATGATGATGCCGCCGAGCCCGGCCGTCGCTTGCACAATCAATAACGGCATGACATTCGGAACAAGATGCTTAAATATCCTGCGGCTTGTGCGAATTCCTGTCGCTTCCGTTGCAATCATGAAGTCCTGTTCACGAAGCGAGAGGATTTGACCGCGGACGATACGCGCGACGCCCGTCCAGCCAAGCAAGCCCAGGATCATCATCAAAAGGAAGATCCTCACCATTGGGTCAACTTCCAGGGTATCCATGACAGAACCGAATATGAGCACCATCGGGAAGAAGGGAATGCTGTTGAACAAATCGACGAAGCGCATCAGTGCCGTGTCCACCCAACCGCCAAAGTACCCGGAGATGCCGCCGACAATGATGCCAATGAAAACTTCTAAAAATATGACCACAAAGCCAACAAGAAGCGAAACCTGGCCACCGTACATGAGTCGCGTCATGACATCCATGCCATTGTTATCGAGCCCGAGAAGGTGTTTAGAGGAAGGGGACTCAAACACGCGGATCAACTCGGCGGGCGTTTCCTTCTTAATATTGTAGGTATTATTAACACGAACAATCGTATAGATTATCGTTTCGCCATCGTCGTGAGTGTAAGAAAACTTCGTCGCACGGCCATTAATGGCCTCACGAACCGCCGCCTTAAAATCGACTGCCAAGAATAATGACTGGTCGAGTGGGTTAACGATGATGTCAGACACCTCGGCATATTCAACACCTGCATCATCAAAGATTGTGGATTGACCTTCATCATGCCTGATGGAGTAGGTTTGATCGCCCACCGGAAACGTGTTTTTGTTCTGCGCAAGTGCGCGGCTGCTGGCAAGTTTAAAATCGTATGACGCAACGTTTTGGGAATCTGATTCATTGTACGCGTCGTAAACGCTAAGAATAGCAAGCGCCACGTCGTGCTCAGTGGAAATCTGCGAGGATTTATTTTTTTTGGTGATTCGATAGGAAACGCCGTCCAACTCAAAGGTATTCAAATCTTTATCCCCAGCGGATTGATACGCCGTTATGAGCGCGGCGGGCACAACATCACCGACAAGGGGCTTGAAAATGCCGACCATGACTTCGGCAACCGGGTCGAGCTGCAAGATTCGATAGACATCCTCACTCTCGCTGACATAGAAATAAACTGCATCACCATAACTGAAGGTTTCATTATTTTTTCCAAGCGCCAACAAGAACTGTGCGCGCTCAGCGCTGCCGAAGTTCTCACCCTCCGCAATCGAGTAACGTAATTCCTGGTTATAGATCGCCCCCGCATATTCCTTGGACATACTGCCCACACCCTTGAAAACCTGCGTTTGTTCGTAGGGAGAAGCCAAAGGCCCAAGAAATGAAAATGTGAACATGAACAGCAGGATGCCAAAACCGATGACTGCAAGGCTGTTGCGTATGAAACGCTTGAAAACGAGCATCCCAGGAGAAAGCACCTTGACGCGCCTTGCATCGTCGAGATGCATCTCCTTTATGTCTTCGCCGTTGCGGACAATTTCCAGTTCAATATTTTGATGTGGTTTTTTATTATCAGACATAGCCCACCATCATCAGTTTGCTCTTACACGCGGGTCCACCATTGCGTACATAATGTCCGCAATGATAAGACTGACCACTGTCAGAACGATGAGAAATGTTGAATAGAACATGGCGAATGGTATGTCGCCGCGCACGATGGCTTGATAGGATATGTAGCCAATGCCCGGTATCTGGAAGAGAGTTTCCGTAATCAGCGAGCCACCAAACATTGAGGGGAGCAGATAGCTCATGTAAGAAACGAGAGGGATCAAAGTGTTCCGAAACGCGTGTTTATTGATGACAATATTTTCAGGAAGTCCCTTTGCGCGCGCGGTGCGGATATAATCGGAATTGAGGACTTCCAGCATATTCGTGCGAGTATAGCGCATGAGTCCGCCAATTGAGAGCATCGTGAGCGTGAGAATTGGCAGGATCATGTGATACCCAATATCCACGACCTGTTGAAACGGGGTCATGGAAGTATAAAATCTGCCGGTCAATCCATACAGGTCAAACCAGCTGAGTTTGATGGAAAAAACGTACTTTAATATGGTCGCAAGGAAAAATGTTGGCAGCGAAATACCCATCAAAGCAAAAACCGTGATGGCATAATCCGTTTTGCTGTATTGTTTTCTTGCTGCCAGAATGCCCAATGGAATTGCGATAAAAACTTCAACAAAAAATGTGATGATATTAATGATAACGGAATACCAGATAACCTGGGAAAATTTTTCAGTAACAGGAATACCGTAATGCCAGGATTCACCGAAATCTCCTCTCACAGCATTCCCTAGCCATCCAAAAAAGCCGGGAATGATACCAATGTTGAGTTTGTAGACGAGATTGAGCTGATCCAGCCACTCCTGGTAAGTCTTGTTACTCAAGGGGCTACTGGCTCTCTGTCTTGCGATCGTTTCTACATAGGAGGAAGGCAGGCAGCGAATGACGGTATAGATCACCATCGCTCCAAAGAACGTGATGAACAAGCCGAGCAAGAGTCTCCTAAAAATAAAATTACGCATGTCGATCCCTCATTTTACTCGACCGAAATTTGTCCTGATAAAGCCCTACAAATAGAATCAACCTGTGAGCCCACCCAAAGGTGGGCTCACAGTGACTTAGAAAATCGTAGTGCAGATCACCACCTATGGAAGCATCTCGAGTAATTCGATGTCATTCACCCAACCCCAGAAGGTTGTGATGTCAGGAGTGATGGTATCAGTATTGATACGCTCAGTGCTGAAGATGATGCAGTTTTGCCGCTGATAGTTCGGGATCTCAACAGCCCAGTCCATAACAATGTCGAGAGCCTGCTTGTAAATAGCCTTGCGGTAGTTCTGATCATCGCTTTTTCGGGCATCCACAATGAGCTGATCCAATTCCGCATCACGGATGTGGTAATGGTTCGAATCGGAACCGCCCTCACCTACAACTCCGGAACTGTGATAGATCTGGTACATGTCGGGGTCGATAGTAGCGCCCCAGGCAGCGGTCCAGAGTTCCTGCGTACCGGCATCCAGAGCATCCCAGAGGATGTTGGTATCTGAGGGATCATTGATCTTGAGTTCCATGCCGATATTGGCAAAGGAGGCCTGCGCGCCGGTCAGGACAGCAAAAGCGGGGTGATCACCAGTGCCGTCACCAGGGACAATGACTTCATAGCTCATCAATGCGCCTTCAGGAGCTGCGGTGATTTTGCCAGCCGCGGTAGTGAAACCTGCTGCTTCGAAGAAGCCCAGCGCTGCTGTTTCGGCAGCAGCGTACTTTTGCTCTGGTGTCATGTCGGCAGTATAGATGGGATTGCCGTCGATATCCGTGGAGAAGGCGATCTTGTAGTCCTCATCTGTCGGTTGCGGTGCTGCCCAGGAGGTGTTAGAGATCGGGTAGTTGATGACGGATGCTGCTTCGCCGTAGTAGCTGTCAATGGCTACGTCGCGGTAGACAGCCAAAATTGTGGCCAGCCCTTTGCGTAAATTCTTGGACGCAACGGAGCCCGCTTCTCCGGCAACCTTGACGGTATCGGCATTCATGCCAATATAGCCATAGCCGAGGTTATCAACTTTGCTCGTTGTGATCTTGTCACCCGTGATCTCGCCGTTGGAGTTATAGGATGCAACCTCTTCAAAGCGTGAGCGGGAACCAGTCAACTCGCCTGCATCGGCGGTACCTGTCTGAAGTGCAGAAGCAACTTCAGCAGACGCGGTTTCCTTGTACTGAATTTCTGCGATCTTCGGGCAGCCCCTGTAATAGAACTCGTTTGCCTCGAGGTAGACAGTCCTATTATCGTAATTGACGAACTTGTATGCGCCGGCACCCATGGGGGTGGCGGTCAGGCTCTCCTGTTTGGACAGGTCACCATAGTCAAAGCCGAACTTGTTGTTGGCATAGTCATACTTTGAGACATCGCCATAGTAATGCAGTGGTGTGACCTGGATGCCGAGGATGGAGTACACAGCCGGGGCAGAAAAGCTGCTCACGGTGACTTCCACGGTGTAATCGTCAACCTTCACGATGCCCGTGATGTTCGGAACGCCCGTACCTCCCATGCTTTCGTCTTGAGGGCCCCAGAAGCCGATGAACGCAGAAGTCACATTACCCAGCAAGTCGGCCGGGGCATTGGCGTCCTCAACCTCACCATAGGCACTCAGATCGCCCTCGTACTTGGCAAAGGTTTCATTGTAGTAGTCTTCGATCGTTGGGAATGTTGTGGTCAGATCATAGGTTTTTCCGGAAGGAGAAGCCGTGAAAACCCCGTCTTTCACTTCACCAAAACCCCATAAGGCCATGCCAAAGGCAACCTTGAGGCCTTCGTTCGCGGAAATGACATCCGGTTCCACGCCCATCGTGTCTTTTCCATAATCAGCCAGATAATCGGCGTTGACAGCAGCAACGATCCCCTGGACAGAAGCAACCCATTCTGCCTTGTAGCGGGTCCAGAAATCGGTCTGCTGTTCCTGCGTCCAGGTGTCGGTTGCGGCCCAAACGTGGTCGGGGCCGGCGGCTTGGATCGCTTCGGCCATTGCAGAGTACTTGTCATACACTTCGCTGGTAGTCTGTGTCTGATAGTCTTTCAGGCCAACAATATCAAACGACGAAAGGGTTGTCGAACCGACATAGGACGGATCGAGGAAGGTGTAGTATGTGAAGATGATGTCGTCGGCGGTGACGGGTTCTCCGTCGGAGAATTTCATGCCGACACGAAGCCTGGCAGTATATTTGGTTGTATCAGTCGCGCTATCATACACCACACTGGTATCCGCAGGACCCTGGTAGAGATAGTCCGTGCCGTTATAAGGAACGGTTTCACCTTCAATTGCACTGAAAATGATTCCGCCCACACGGTCGGTGGTCAGTAAATTTATCTGCGTCTGACCGGCAATTTCAAGGTCGTATCCGGTGTCCCCAAAGAACGGGCTGAACTTCTGCGAGAGTGTCTCGATGGCGACAACGAGCGGGGTATCGATCGTCGGGGCGGTGGGTAAATTCTCGCCAAAGGGCTGTTCCGGGAATGCAACTTCCGTTGGTGTTTCGGTTACTACCGGTGCTTCGGTGGGCACCGGTGTTTTGGGGGCGCAAGCGGCCAGTGCGCTGGAAAACATAAAGCATATCATCAATATTGAAAGGGTCTTTCTGAATTTATACATTTTTTCTCCAATTCTCCTCAGATTTTCTTAATTGTATTTTAGAACCAGCATTCCGTCAATAAATATCTTTGACGTTGTTTAACATTCTACTACAGTTATTATTCGCTGCAGGTCCTTACGAGGATTTGACTCTGCAAACTGATGAGGAAATAGACCGCGGCCGCCGCAAGTGCCTCGAGCGCAAGATACAGGTATTCCAGCAGACTCTGGTCTCCAACCGAAACAAACAAGAGGAACGTGATTTCGCCGAGCACCCCAATTCCGAGCAAGATCAGAAGAATAGTGCTTGCGGTCTTCATGCGATCGAACGAAAGCCCAATCTCCTCTCGGCGATACTTAGGCTTCTTTTTAGGCAGGCGCAAAACTCCCGCGGCCAGATATAACAATGGAAAGAACGCGATTACATACGGGAGAGCAACGTAAAACTGATACATTCCTAGGTTACCCACGAACCCACCGCTGATATGTATAACAACGGTAGCGGCAAGCAGAAGAACGCAGTACCTTCTGAAATGGACGATACCCTCCTTGTCGAGCGCGAATTCGAAATAGTCTCCGCGGTACACCGCCATCTTTTTTTCGTGGCCTTTTTCATCTTTTGTGACGACTGTTTCATAGTCGTCCGCATATCTTTTCATCGCCATAGTCCCCATCTTATCACAAGTAGCTTTACTAACTTAACCAGCCCCCAATGATAATACCAGTTACTATTCTAGACTTGGAGCGTTGACCAGTTGTGGTGCAAGCAACCAGGCCTGGGGCGCAGGGGGACGATAACCTAAAGCACTGTGTGGTCTGATGCGAGTGTACTCCTCTCTCCAACGCGGAATCAAGGTTTTGGCTTCTTCCAAGTTGAACAAGATCTCGCAATCGAGCAGTTCGTCGCGCATCTTGCTGTTGAATTATTCGATATAGCCGTTCTCCCAGGGACTTCCAGGTTCGATGAACAGGGTACGCACACCCAACCGGCTGAGCCATTGACGCAATCGGTTGGCGATGAATTTGGCTCACTCTGTTCCTGGGCCTTTTACCAGCTCCAGCCAACAAACACTGAGGGTCAGCTAGACCAGTAGCGGTAGTGGTACGGTGAATGGCAGTCCGAGTGGCATCGATTGCGGAACGACAGGCTCATATGGTTTCAACACTAATACAGTAGTGACCCTAACCGCCACGTCCTTGACAGGATCGACCTTAAATTATTGGAGTGAGTGGAGGTGGTTGTTCCGGCGCAGGGACCTGTACCGTGACCATGACGGCAGTTCCGTCCGTAACGACGAACTTCTCACCCTGAAAAGGTAGGTACTGAACGGCAGCAAGATCTGCAAATAGTGTTGAATCAGTCGCCCCCGTGAGTAACTATGCCCCCTGTGGGGATGCACACCGTCCCGGTGCCGTACCGGGAGTGCAGTCCATGCGTCGTGAATTCCACCTCGGCAAATGGTCGCCGGTGGGGGCGAAGGAAGGGAACTGGCTGGAGGTGGAGTTGGATGGGACGCGGCTGGTCAGCGTGAAGAGTGATGCGGGGGAGACGGCGTGGATCGCTGAGAAGTTGGCGAGGTTGAGGGAAGGGAAGTGAGGTTTTCTCGAAAGCAATGAAAATCGATTGCAGAATTGTCGAGTTGGCGTGGGGGAAGTGTATAGGATGCGTCAAGTTCTTTTTTGATCAGGATGGTAAGATATTGTGGTAAGGCGATTTCTCGTAACCTCCTTACAGGAGAGCCGGTGCAGGATGCGCCGGCTCTCACGATTCGAGGGTGTACGATATCGAAAGTTTCCCAAAAATTCTTCACCAGTTGGACATAAATGAAGGGAATTTTATTTTGACATGGAATTCAGGGAAAAGTAATATCGAGAAACGCCAGCCGATTTTCAGAGACAAATGGACGAATCCCACGAGCCTGGTGCACGCTGCGTTAGCCCCCACGAACTAATTTTAGACGCCGTAGCGATTTAGAAACTCTTGAACAATTGGCATTGCTTCTTCTCGATGGGTGACGCATGCAAAGTGTCCTCCATCCTCTAATCTAAGAAATTGTGCATTTGGTATTGTGTGTGCTGAAAATTCTCCCGATTCAAAAGGTATGATTGGGTCATTAACTGCATGAACAACAAGAGTAGGAACATTGATATGCTCTATTGGATAAGATGGAAAAATTGTTAATTGTTGCATGTCGTTTATCATGCCCTCACGGCGCAGGGTTGACGGAAAGTTAGTTTGGAAGAGTGCATCAAGGAGACGAATTTTTTCTCGCTCAAGTTTGATTTGTGCAAGCAAGGCACGACTAACTCCATTTGCTTGAATAACTGTATGAGGGGCAATGGCATAGAATAACCAGGGGATGAAATCTGACTTCAGCATGAAAGGATAAATCGCTTGCAAGATAGGCGGTAAGGGAGGAACCGGGCGACTTACGGCTGATAACATGATGAGTCCGTGACAACGCCCAGGATGGCGTAATACAAATTGCAAAGCAGATGCGCCTCCAGCAGATAGCCCGATGATAGTGACAGAGTTAACATTGAGTGTGTCAAGTAATGCCGAATATGTGTCTGCCTGAGCTTCTGGCGTAGGCTTGGGTGGTAACGGTGATCGCAAATACCCAAAGCGTGATGGTGCAATATATTGAAATTGCCCACCGATTAAATGTGCCAACCAGAGCCCCATATCGTAACCGCCGCCACTGCCATGAGATATTAGAACGGTGCTTCCATGACCGATTAGCGCAGTTTCAACCACCCCCGCAGATGTTTTGAGCAGTTGACTTTCTGCCTGTAGACGGTTGCGGGCAGTTAGGTATTCTTTCTTGTATCTAGTAACAAGTGAAAACATATTGTTTTTTATCACATACCTGAAATCCACTTCAAAATAGAATCACCTTCATTTTTATCCAACTAGCGAAGAATTTTGGGGGATATTCTGGATTGTACCATTTCCGTCACCGACCTTGACATGAATTTTACGAATTATTTTTTATGAACCAGAATATTTGGTATGTAAAATAGGAAATGAAACTGCCCCCAGCTTCTTTTACTTCGAACCCTCGTGTCGCCGAAGCAATCATCCCGTGGGGATGCTCCGCAAATGGCAGGTGTGGTCCTTACCAGAGCTGGACTTTCACCAGCAAGCAGAAGATGATTTATCAGGACTCACCACGCGGTGTTAGCCCGCTTTATTGATTAAAAGAGCTATCCCCTGGTATGAACTGCACCCCCAAAGTTGGACACAACCAACTAAGGAGGTGCAGTTTTTATGACGAAATTTACACGATCGGAGCGGTTGGAGGCAGCGATGGCTGTAGATGCTGGAGACAGTCTGACCAGTGTA
>Ga0315273_10000026_pt1 | contig 119701 bp, 95 predicted proteins | sample YL17G02_0_MG_FD_205753 | JGI IMG/M metagenome (GOLD analysis project Ga0315273, IMG submission 205753) | Sediment microbial communities from Yellowstone Lake, YNP, Wyoming, USA - YL17G02_0 | ecosystem: Environmental > Aquatic > Freshwater > Lake > Sediment | place: USA: Wyoming | collected... | reverse complement strand
CTTGGTCAGCGTCACCTTGTACCGGATCAGTGGCATGGCACTCCTCCCCTTGAGTGGGAAGAAGTGTAACACGATCTCTACGACATGTCAAGCGTGACATGACACTAGTTGTGCAACGGGGAGGAACTGATGGGAACGGATACTTGGATATCCTCTCGGCCCCTGACTGGAGATTGCGGCAGCGGTTCGTAATGCCGGGGATGAAAGTCGAAATGAACCCGGTGGCCGTGAACATCGATGCCGACCCGGACCTGGAGTTGTACGTGACGCCGGAAAACTTGGCGGGCACCGGACGCGCGCAACTGATCAAGTACAATCACGCCACGGATGGATTCGATCGAATTGCCGATATTCCGGCTCCCTGGTATACTGCCGGGCCCGCCGCCGCTGGAGACTTCGACAACGACGGGAAGATGGAGTTCATCTCAGGAAACTACTACGGGTACGGCTTGTTCGAGTCTAACGGAGATTCCCTTGCCTACGTAGGCCAGGTCGGCAGCCCCTACGATGCAAACACCAACTACGCGGTTGCCTGCCGACCAAAGCCCGGAGGAATCCTCTGTCCCCTCTTGGGATTCTCACAATTGGACATAGGGTTTCGCTACCAGCTTCTTGTGCCCACCGGAGACAATACGTTTGCGCTCGACCACGAATTCGCCGAGAGCACAGGATGGCATGGAGTTCCACCCAGCGCGGCCGCCGACATGGATTGCGATGGGATGGATGAGTTGGTAACGTGTTTCTATCCGCTCTTCAAGGCCTGGGAGTGGGACGTGACCTCCGACAGTTTCAAGACGGGATGTGTTTGGTCGAAAGATCAGTACGGAACCTTCCTTCAGTTCTACACGACGGACTTGGACCAGAACGGCGTCAACGAACTGGGCACAATCAACCACCTAAACGTATTCCGCACCTTCGAGAGCAGTTGTGCTGTGTGCACGAATCCGCCCTCCGGATTGGCGGCTTGGTGGGCACTGGACGAATCATTTGGAGCCACCGCCCACGACAGTTGGTCGAATCATGACGGGCAGTACGTGGGCACTCCGGCCTATTCCTCGGGCAAGATCGGTCCCGGCCTCCGCTTCGGTACCCCTGGGGAGGGTGTGCGTGTGGCTGATGCGTCAGCCCTCAATGTCGGGACAGGCGATTTCTCGGTCGATGCGTGGATCCTCACCACAAGCCCGGCTCCCTATAGTCCGATCCTGAGCAAGTTCGAGGCCGGATCCAATCGGGGGTGGGCAGTCTGGGTCGATCATGGAAACCGACTGGCGGCACGCTTGGGGGATGGGACTGCCTCTGACTACCCGTCCGGACCACAGACGATCGCGGATGGCTCTTGGCATCATATGGCCGTGACCGTGGACCGGGACGACACCAGCGGAGTGAAGTTCTACCTGGATGGGAACCGGATCGGTGCGGGCAATCCCACGAGCCGCTCGGGGACTGTCAGCAACGCCAGTGACGTGCGGATCGGTGGCGGCTACGCGGCAACTGGTGATCCGGTTTTCTTCAGCGGGACTCTCGATGAGGTGCGCCTGTACCGCCGCGCCCTGACACTGCGGGAAGTCCGTTCGGTTCTGGCGGCCGACAGCCTGGGCAACTGCAAGCCATCAAGCGTCGTCTGCAACTGCAACCAGCAGGGCGACGTCGTGGCCGACAGTGTCCCGGATGTATTCGACGTCGTGGGCCTGATCGATTACGCCTTTTCCGGCGGCACCCAACCACCAAATGATCCCAATTGCCCGCATGTCGATCGTGGCGATGTGAACTGTGACGGGGTCGACGACGTGTTTGATGTGGTCGGACTGATCGACTTTGTCTTCAGCGGCGGGACACCTCCGTGCAACCCCTGCGCCTGCAACCCCTACCCGGCGGGTTGTCCGTAGCAGCCCAAGAACGAGGAGAGAGTAGCAGGAGCGTCGCGAGACGCCCTTGTTAGCGGTGGCGCGTCGGTGAGTCCGAGCAGCTCTGGTCCAGTTGATAACACGCCTGCATCCCCGTGGCGTGACTCACCCCGACCTTTCGTTTGCATACGGGCGCTGCAGACCGTTACTTCGACATCGAGAAGTTTGGTATTCCGATGTCCCAGCGGCTGCGACTATACCTGATTGACGGAACGGCGCTTGCCTACCGGGCGCATTTCGCGTTCATCCGTACCCCGCTGCGCAATTCCAAAGGCGAGAATACGTCCGCTATCTTCGGAGTGGCAAACTCGCTTTTGAAGCTCCGTCGCGAAGAGAAGCCCGATTACTGGGCGTTTGTCTTCGACCGCCCCGAGCCGACATTTCGCCATGAGAAGCACGAGGAATACAAGGCCACGCGCGCTCCGACGCCGGAGGACTTGATCGCCCAACTGCCACGGATCAAGGAGATCGCTGGGGCGCTGGGATGTCCCTTGGTCGAGATGCCCGGGTTCGAGGCCGATGATCTGATCGGCACGCTCGCGCAGCAGGCAGTGGCGGACGGCTACGACGTCGTGGTCGTTTCGGGCGACAAGGACCTGATGCAACTCGTCAATAAACACGTCAAGATCTACAATCCGCGCAAGGGCGGAGCGGAAATCGAGTGGCTTGACCCGCAAGGCGTCGAAGACAAGTTCGGTGTACCACCGGAGAAAGTGCGCGATGTCCTCGCCTTGATGGGAGATACGTCTGACAATGTGCCGGGTATTCCCGGGATCGGTCCCAAAACGGCTGTCGAGTTGATCTGTCAATTCGGTGATCTGGAATCGGTTCTGATCGCGGCGCCGACGGTTGCACGCCAGTCACTGCAGGAGAAACTGATCAAGTACGCCGACCAGGCCCGCTTCTCGATGGAGCTCGTGACGCTGAAAACCGACTGCCCCATTGAATGGCAGCCGGAACGGTTCCAGGCGGTCTCGTTCGATGAGAAAGCGGCCGCGCGTCTGTTTGTTGAAATGGAATTCAAGTCTCTGGTCAAATGGCTGGGGCCGGATCTGGCGACGATCCAGGTCGAAAGTCCTAAGAAGGAGACCCCCACCGGTGTCTACCATCACGTCCATTCTCTGGATGAGTTGAAGAAACTTGCCGGTCAAATGCGCCATGCTGAGTGGCTTGCGGTCGACACGGAGACGACGTCGCTCAGCGCATTCGAGGCCGAGCTTGTCGGAATCTCCATTTCCTTTGCCGAGGCGGAGGCGTACTACATTCCAGTCGGTCATTCGGACAAGGCAGCAAATCTTCCGATCGAGGCAGTTCTCGATCTTCTGCGCCCGCTCCTGACCGCCGAACGGCCGCGGCTGATTGCCCAGAATGTCAAGTATGATGCCGAGGTCTTCGCGCGATATGGAATCGAGTTGGGTGGTGTCGGGTTCGATCCAATGCTGGCCTCGTATTGTCTGAATCCGGAAACGAGGTCGCATGGGCTTGATGCAATGGCACAAATGCATTGCGGGCACACCATGCAGCCGATCGATGAACTGATCGGCGCGGGCAAGAAGCAAATCAGCTTCGCTGCGGTGCCGGTGGACAAGGCCACGTATTACTCCGCGGAAGATGCCGACTACACGTTTCGCCTGTTTAACATCCTCTCGCCGCAGCTTGCCGCGGCCGGAGTGGAACGCCTCTTCACGGAAATTGAGCTTCCATTGGCCCCGGTGTTGGGGCGCATGGAGAGCGCCGGCATCAGAATCGATCCGGCCTGCCTCAGAGACCTGTCTCGGCAGATGCAGCAGCAGATTGACCGCCTGATTGGGGCGATTTACGAGGCCGCCGGAGAGGAATTCAACGTCAACTCGCCGGGTCAGCTTGGGCGCATCTTGTTTGACAAATTGAAGCTGACGTCAAGCCGCAAGACCGCCAAGACAGCCCAGCGCGCCACCGATGTCGGCGTTCTTGAGAAACTCGCGACCGGGCATGAACTGCCGCGTTTGATGCTCGAATACCGGCAACTGGCAAAACTGAAATCCACTTATTCTGATGCCCTGGTCGAGCTGGCCGACCCAAAGACGGGTCGCGTCCACACCTCGTTCAATCAGACGGTTGCAGCTACCGGGCGTTTGTCGTCCACCGATCCCAATCTGCAGAATATCCCGATACGCACTGAGGAAGGACGGAAGATCCGGAGAGCGTTCATTCCACGCGACGAAGATCATCAGTTGCTTGTGGCAGACTACTCCCAAATCGAACTACGCCTGATGGCCCACTTCTCGCAGGACCCAGCGCTGCTAAGGGCCTTCCGGGATGCTGCTGATGTCCATGCCCGTACAGCGGCCGAGATTTTCGGGATCCCCGAGGAGATGGTGTCTCCCGAGCAGAGACGCCTGGCCAAAACCGCGAATTTTGGTATAATCTACGGCGTGTCGGCCTATGGATTGTCACAGCAATCCGACATGACGGTGAGTGAAGCTAAGATATTCATCGACACCTACTTCCGGCGCTACCCGGGTGTCAAACGCTTCATCGACAACACGATCACACAGGCGCGTAAAGACGGGATGGTGAGAACCTTATTCGGACGGAGACGCTTCCTTCCCGATATGTCCTCGTCCAATCGTCAGCGGCGCGAGTTTGCCGAACGGACCGCCGTCAATACACCGATGCAGGGGACCGCCGCCGATATCATAAAGAAGGCGATGATTGAAATCGATCGCCAGCTCAGGGGTAAGAAATCGGCCATGACTCTTCAAGTGCACGATGAACTGGTCTTTGACGCGCATCGGTCTGAGATCGACTGGCTTGTTCAAACGGTAAGAGACACAATGGAACACGTTGTCAGTCTTGACGTTCCCCTTGTGGTGGATTTGGGCACCGGCCCGAATTGGCTGGACGCCAAGTGAGGCGATGCGTGCGCTCCAATGTACGACTCCGGTGTGGAGCCAGGGTGCTCAAGAGCGCCGACGCCGCGATATCTTGATGGAGTTCTTGCAGGAGAGGAGACACGACCAATGGTGCGGAGGACTACCGGGAGATTCCTGATGCCTGACAGTGGCTCGATCACAGTCGTATTCCTGCGCCGCATCGCAGTCCTCGCCATCCTCGTCAATGCATTCTGGTCATCTCCGGTCTACGCGCGGAAGCCAAAGCCAATCCCGAACGCGGATTCGATTCATTGGGCGGCTTGGGATTCCGTTCTGAACAGGGCGGATGACATGCCCGCCGTGCGCTACTCGTTTTATGCGTATCGCACTCTCGCTGTCCCGAACCCTGAAATCTACCTGAAATCCGATGCTTTTTTCTCGGATCTGGTGGCGAGCATCCCTGGGAGCCGGGCGGCGTTCCACGATCGCGATCCGCGGAACCTGGATCTGTATCAACGCCTGCAGCGCGGCGAGGTGAAGGGCCCGCCCTTCACCTGGGATGGCTGGTCTCTCACACTCGGCAGTGTGTCCGACTCGTCGATCGGCACACGAGGTAATTCCTGGCTGGACCGCCGTCTCCCGTCGGCCGGCGTCCTCCTCCGTTCAGCCTTGCCGCGACTCACGACACTCGAAGCGTCAGCGATGCTCTATACTCAGATGCGTCGCACGGGACGTCCCGACAGCGCCTTGTTTGTAGTCGTTGACACGTCAGGACGGGGCTATCTGGCAGATGGTGACAACATCATCTCAGCGCAAACGGCACTGCCGTGGGAGGGAGATCTCGCCGTTATCGCTCCGGTGCTGGTGTTCAACGAACGTGTTGTTTTCTACCCGCTGTTTGGTCGCGATGATCGCGTCTCCGATCCCGCCCTCGGCCGGCTCGTTGGCAGGCTGGGATCACCGGGGTTGCCAGCCCTAACGTTGCTTGATCGGATCCGCCTGCAGAAGCTGCAGATCGCCGCAGCGCTGCCGACCCAGCAGGCAAGGGACTGGACTGTTCTTGCTGCTTGTGGCGCTGTCGGGATGTACAACTCTGCCTTGCAGAAAGCCTGGGTTTCCTGTGCAGGCGGCACGCGCACGGCTGGGGCGGCACAGGAGCCAGCCATGGTCCGCACCACAATGTACTGGGCAGACATGCTGAGCCGCCCGGTTGCACAACTTGCGGCACTCGCGGATACCAGTGATTTCGCCACGCTGGCGGTCCGCTGGCAAGAGCGCTACCTGCAGTTGTGTGGCAGGCCGGTGACGATCAATGGCCGCAAAATGGCACCGGAGAGACTCGAGGCGTGGGGGAACTTGTGGTCGAATGAACTCATTGACATCCCGTTCGATGATGTCATCCGGACACGTGCAGGACAGGGCTCTTCCCAGGCCTTGGCCATGTCGGCTGTCCTTGACATGGTTGGGCACCCATACTTTCGACTTGAAATCGATCCCGGAGAAGCCGCTACTCCCGACCAGCACTGGGTCATTACCGAAGGGGAGCGCTGGCAATTCAATCTGGGCACTTGGACCCGCATTCCCGATACCTTGCCGGCTCAGGTCCGTTTCCCGCTTCTCGCACTCTCATACGGCACTGGTGGCCGATGGGTGTCTTTCGGCGCCGATGGAATCGAGACAGATAGCGACGACCTGATGGTCACAGACGGATTGACAGAAGCTGCAAGAGTGCTTCGAAATGTCACGTTGCGCTTCCCGGCTCAGAAGGGGTACAGCATGTCGCTCACTGAACTCATGATGAAGCTTGACGCCGCCGAGGTCCCCATACGGGCGCTACCTTGGCCCAATGTTGGCAGCGCTGGCGGTCGCGGCCAATGATGCGCGACCCGTCCGGACACTGACATTCTGCAGAATTCTTTGGTGCTGATGGCCCACCCTCGCAATTCCAGGAAAAGACTCCCCATCATAGGAGTTACCGGAGGCGTTGGGACCGGGAAATCGCTGGTCGCCTCGCTTTTTGTGCGATGGGGAGGGGTACTCATTTCAGGGGATGAGATTGGAAAGCGGGTCGTAGATCGGTCGGTTGGTTTGCGTCGCCGGTTGGTCGGCGCTTTTGGCCCCGACATTCTGAAGGGGGGAAGAATCCAGCGATCCGTTCTGGCGGAGAAGGCCTTTGCAACCCGCGAGTCTACTGAACTTCTCAACCGCCTTGTCCATGCGCTGCTTCTGAGAGAATTGAACCGGGAGATCGACCGGGCTGCCCGGTCTTCGGGCCGCCAGGCGGTCATTGTCGACGCTGCTCTGCTGGCTGAATGGGGGCGGCGCCGGGTTCACTGGGACTGCCTTGTCGGCGTATGGGCTCCGTTGGCACTGAGGAAAGAGTGGCTTCGGAAGCGAGGTTGGACCGATGATCAAATCCGGGGTCGCATGAGAGGCCAGTTAACGTGGCGGGAACGACGGGAAATAGTTGATTGCGTTGTCAAAAACGATGGGTCCCTGGCAATGCTTGAACGTCGGGCGAGACTTTGCTGGGAGAAGGTCCTATCTTGTAATTGATGGAACCAGTTCGCCCCGTTGAGCAAGCGACCAGGCCCGCAGCGGCAGGCTCAGGAATTGTGGAACGCGCGAATCCCCACCGTTTTGATATCGATCAGTTGAAGGCCAAGGCGCTCGAGCTACGGCGCGACATCATCACGATGCTGGTGGAGGCGAAGTCAGGGCATACTGGTGGGCCGATGGGCTTCGCCGACGTGGCCTCGGCCCTGTTCTTCCGCGAACTGGTCTACGATTCCAGAAACCCCAAGTGGCCCGGCCGCGATCTTTGGTTTTTCTCGATGGGTCACATGACACCGATTCACTACTCAGCGCTCGCCGAGGCCGGGTATTTCCCTCTCAAGGACTTGATGAAGTTCCGCAAGTTGGACGGTCACTTGCAGGGGCATCCGTCCTGCCTCGATACACCCGGCGTCGAGGTTTCTTCCGGGTCGTTGGGTCAGGGTCTGTCGATCGCTTTTGGTGCTGCCTATGGCTCGCGGATGGATAAACATCCACGGCGTGTATACGCGTTGCTGTCCGACGGGGAGCATGAGGAGGGGTCGACTTGGGAAGCCGCCATGGCGGCAGGGCATTACCAGATGGACAACCTCTGCGCCATCGTCGACTACAACAACATTCAGATCGATGGCCACGTCGAAGACATCATGGGCCTGGCTCCGCTGGGTGACAAGTACCGGGCTTTCCGCTGGAATGTCATCGAGATTGACGGGCACGACATGAATGCGATCGTCGGCGCCTTGGAGCAGGCACGGGGCTGCAAAGGCAGACCGACGGTAATCCTGGCTCGGACAGTCATGGGTTACCCCGTCTCTTTCATGTTTGATAACTTCGAGTGGCACGGCAAGCCCCCCAAGCCCGAAGAGGGGGACCGAGCGCTGGCAGAGCTTGGGACCACCTACGCCGCTTGGTCCGGGCGGCTGCTTACCAACTGATTGGATGGCCCGGTTAGTTCCGGGCCGTTTTCGAAGCGCGAATCATGTCCCAGATGAAGAAAACACGTGAGGGATTTGGCCGCGCACTGGCCGAGTTGGGCAGGACCAATCCCGATATCGTTGTGCTTGTGGGCGACCTCACCGACTCCACCATGGTGAGTTTCTTCGCCAAGGAATTCCCCGACCGCTTCATCGAGATGGGTGTGGCGGAACAGAACATGATGACCGCTGCAGCCGGGCTATCACTGGTGGGCAAGATTCCATTTCTCGCCACCTATGGCGCCTTTGCCACCTGCCGCTGCACTGATCAGATCCGCGTAACCGTCTGCTATTCTGATCTCAATATCAAGATCGGCGGAGCTCATGGGGGAATCTCGGTGGGTCCTGATGGCGCGACGCATCAGGCGCTTGAAGAAATCGCGATGATGCGCGTGCTTCCCAATATGAAGGTCATCGTGCCCTGCGACTTTGAAGAGACTCGCAAAGCGACGCTGGCGGCTGCCAATGTCTGGGGCCCGGTCTACATCCGATTCGGGCGCGAGGATGTCCCCGTTGTTACTGATGAGAACACGCCCTTCGAAATCGGCAAGGGAATCGTCCTGCGTCAGGGTGACGATGTCGCCCTGGTGGCCTGCGGGGTCATGGTATACGAGGCTCTGCAGGCGGCCGACGCTCTGGTCCGTGAGGGGATCGAAGCACGCGTGATCGACCTCCACACAATTAAACCGATCGACCGCCCCCTGCTGATTAAGGCCGCTGAGGAGTGCGGGGCAGTCGTTACGGCTGAAGAGCATCAAATCCACGGTGGATTGGGAAGCGCCGTCGCCGAAGTTCTCGTCCGGACCTGCCCCGTGCCGATGGATTTCGTCGCTGTGGATGATCGTTTTGGGCAGTCCGGAAAGACCGCTGAACTGATGTCGGCCTTTGGGCTGACCGCCGATCACATCGTGTCGGCAGTGAAGAAAGTGCTGAACAGGAAACCTGCAAGGGTTTGCTGAAGCAGCCTGACGTATGTCAGATTTCGGGAGCGTTACTGCCGGATGCGGCAGGTTCTGGCCTGAGATAGGGGAAATGGGAGCCATATGCTGATCGCAGAAAGAAGAGAGGGTGTACGGTTTGCACAACGTATGTCCGACCTCGGAACCGAAACGGCGTTCGTGGTGCTTGCCAAGGCGCGTCAACTCGAGAGCCAGGGGCGGACAGTCGTTCACCTCGAAATCGGGGAGCCGGACTTCGAGACTCCGGCGCATATCATCGACGAAGCGGTTCGCGCGCTCCGGGGGGGGGCCACCCACTACGGGCCGTCCGCCGGACTTCCCGAGACTCGTCAGGCGATTGCGCGCTACGTCTCCGAGACGCGCGGAGTTCAAGTGGATGCCGATCGTGTCGTCGTTACGCCCGGCGCCAAGCCGATCATGTTTTACACCATTCTCGCGCTCGTCGATGAGGGCGATGAGGTCATCTATCCCAATCCGGGGTTCCCCATCTATGAGTCGGTGATACGATTCGTCGGCGGACGCCCGGTTCCCATCCAGCTCCGCGAGGAGAACGATTTCCGGCTGGATGTCGGCGAGTTGCTTGAGCTTGTTACCGACCGGACGAAGTTGATCATCATCAATTCACCTCAGAATCCCACCGGGTCGATCCTGACCGCGGAGGATTTGGGGGCAGTCGGGCGGCTGGCTCTGGAACGCAGCATCTATGTCCTCGCCGATGAGATCTATTCCAGGATCATTTACGAAGGAGAATTCAAGAGCATCCTGCACGTGGTCCCGGAAGCAATGGACCAGGTGATCCTTCTTGACGGCATGTCGAAGACATTTGCGATGACCGGATGGAGGCTGGGTTGGGGGGTCATGCAGCCGGCCTTGGCGGCGGCGATTGCCAAGCTGCAGACTAACAGCAATTCGTGCACGGCCACTTTTTCCCAGATGGTGATCCCGGCCGCCCTCTTTGGGCCGCAAGACCCGGTCGACGCGATGCGGGCTGAGTTCCAGCGGCGGCGAGACACGGTGGTTGTGGGTCTCAACGGGATTGATGGTATAACCTGCCGCAAACCTGCGGGCGCCTTCTATGTTTTTCCCAATGTCTCCGCGCTGGGGCTGGACTCACAGACCTTGGCGGATCGTCTGCTGCAGGAGGCAGGAGTCGCGGCGCTTTCAGGCACTGCTTTCGGGCGGTTTGGCGAGGGATACTTGCGTTTCTCGTACGCCAACTCCATCGAGAACATCAAGCTGGGGCTGGAGCGAATTGCCGGTTTTGTGTCTAAGTTATAGATTAGCAATAGATTAGGGGTTGTCGCCCTCGCTTGGGGGCGGTGGTTTCGTCACGGTCCCCACGGCGGACTGACCTCCGGGCCGACTGGCACCAGATGACCGGGGGGGGGCATTCGGTGACCGCGTGCCGGATGTGTTCGGCGGTTCTTTCTGTCAGGGTCGCGAATCCACACCTGAACATTAGTTCAGCTACTCTCCAAGGGTTCGGCTTTTTTTGGTCTTCTGGGTCAGAAGTGCATTTTTTCATTGACACGATCTTCGTTTGCACGAGATTCGCCAGTGGGTAGTGGTGTGGTCTGGAGAGACCCACCGCCAGGGGATCTATGATGGGGGTGCTGGAGCGGTAGAAGATCTTCCCGCTCTCCGGGTAATAAATACCGACCATCGGTCGAAAGGAATAGATGAAGGCTCCCACGGCTCTCGTGGGGCTTTCTGAGGTTGTTTCGCATGGATGCGATGACACCGAAATCCGTACTCAACGCGCTCCTGTCTCCATTTGGCTTGGAGTGTGAACTTGTCGCTTCTGCATGTTCTGGGGGAACGTGTGGTTCTTGCCGTGTCCTATCCGGAGACGGCGGGCTGGAATTGACCGAAGAGAGCTCCCAGAATGTCGGGAACGGTCAGGGGGTGTGAACGTGCACCGTGTCGCTAAGATCAAACCTTGGTTTCAGTTGAGTATATTGCCTGATCAAAAGGAGGGAACCTTGCGGCAGTGTTTCAATCGCTGGTGGATGGCTGCAGCCGGCCTGATGCTCCTTGCATCTCTGGCCCTGGCTGGAACCACCGGCAAGATTTCGGGAGTGGTGACCGACAAGGAGACGGGTCAGCCGATCCCTGGTGCGGCCATCGTAATCGAGGGGACAACTCTCGGGGTATTGAGCGACGACAAAGGCGAGTTCGTGCTGCTCAACATTCCGGTGGGAACGTACACCCTCAAAGGAACCTTAGTCGGTTTTACAGCAGTAGCAATGCAGAACGTCAGCGTCTCCGTTGACCTGACCACTTACCAGAACTTCGGACTGACCGCGCGGACAGTGGAGATGGGCACGATCACGGTCGTGACCGAGCGGCCGCTGGTGATCAAGGACCAGACGTCCTCCCTGCGCATCGTCACCGAGCAGGATGTCCAGAACATGCCGACGCGCGGCTATCAGGAGGTTGTCGCACTCCAGGCTGGTGTCGTGTCATACAGGGACAACGCCGACAGCCGGCAGCGAGGTTACCGCGAGAACACAAACACTGCTACGATGAGCATCCGTGGCGGGCGGCGATCCGAGGTGGCGTACTTCGTTGACGGGTTCTCGCAGCAGGATCCTGTGACTGGCCTGTCCACGACACAGATTAACCAGAACGCGATCCAGGAGATTGCTGTCACAACGGGTGGATTCAACGCCGAGTACGGCTGGGTCTCCTCTGGTGCGATCAATGTGACGACCAAAGAGGGACTCTCGAAGTACACCGGCGGCGTCGAGTTGGTGACCGACAACCTGGCCTCGCGTTCATACGATTACAACATTTATGCCCTCAACCTCGCCGGGCCACTTTGGCCCGGTTCGGACAAGGGCACAATCTTTGTGTCTGGCGAGCGCCGATGGCAGCGCGATCGGTCGCCGCGCAGCACGACGAGAGATATCCTCGGAGAGGATCGCCTCCCGACAAACTCGTTGGCAGGGTACAGCTGGCAGGGCAAAGTCACGGTGGATCTGACCAAGGATATCAAATGGCGCACGGGCATTCTTGGTTCATTCGATGACTGGCGGGAATACCAGCATGATTACCTATTCGACAAAGCCCATGCCCCGCGATATAAGGACATGAACAACTCGCTGTTCACGCAGATCGTCCACAACCTCTCTCCGAAGACATTCTACACTCTGTCGGCGAACTACTTCGCAACCGAACGGGAGAAAGGTGATGGCGTCTATTTCAACGACATCCTGGGTTACGCCAGGCCGGTTTCGAACCCCCAGTTCTTCACTGGCGATCTGTTCTGGAAGTACGACGACATGTATCCGTCGCGGCTGGATTCGTCGTATACCCCTGAGGACGGCGACTCCATCCTGGTGATCGATACTGTTCGGACGACTCCATCGGATCCGAAAGGACTGTACATTCATACGCCGGCCGAGAGTGTGCTCGTGCGGGCAATCATCGATTCCACCACCAACCCGCAGGTATTGGCATACTCCAACGTGGCGGACATCGGGTTGCGTGATTTCGTGGGTTATGACACGACATGGAGCGCGGACACCCAGGTTGTCAGGGTGGATACTACCTGGGGGCGTGGCTTCCTGGCAGTCGGCGGCGGTGACGAGGGGCATGTCTGGGAGGACTACCTGCATCGCAAGTCATCGTACGTCGGCCTTAAGTTCGATGTGACCAGCCAAATGCAGCGGCACCACGAAGTCAAGTTCGGCCTGGAGTTCCAGCGCCACACGTTGCGCTACTACCAGAGCTTCTTCCCGCATCAGGTGCATGGGTACTTTGATGTCTCGGTGGTCGGCGGCGACACCGTGGTGAACAATAACGGCTTCAAAGATGTCAATCACTACGGGTACGATCTGTTCAACCGTGAATCCGACACCTTGTCGGAGGGAGCGGCGGCCCGCCATCCCATCACATTCGCCGCGTATCTGCAGGACAAGTTCGAGTGGGAAGGGCTGGTGTTAAACGCTGGCTTGCGCTTCGACTACTTCAACGCCAATACCGACCGGTTAAGAAACGCCGAAATCCCGCTGGCGTTCGGCTCGCCGAACAAGCTGGATGATGCGGACTTTGAGAAGACCAAGGCAGAGACGCGTCTTTCCCCTCGGATAGGTATAGGCTTCCCGATCTCGGATCTCGCGAACTTCCATCTTTCGTATGGAAAGTTCTTCCAGCGGCCCGATCTGGAGAATCTCTACATGAGCCGGGACTACCTTGCCCGGATGCTGGAACAGACTCCGTACTTCAATCTCCTGGCAAACCCGAATCTGGCGCCAGAACAAACGACGGCCTACGAGGTCGGCTATACCCAGCAATTGGGCGACTACACGCGTTTGGACATCACCGCGTTTCACAAAGACGTTGAAGATCTGACCGTCGCCGCCACGCAGAACACGCTCGTGGAGAACTCGCCAAGCTCGTTTGGGACTTTTCGGAACGCCGATTATGGCACTATTCGCGGGCTGGAGCTGGGGATCAAGATGCGGCGAAACCACAACATCCAGTTCGATTGGAGTTACACCATCGAATACGCGAAGGGAACTGGCTCGTGGCCGCAAACCCAGTACAATATTATCTGGCAGAACATGAACTCCCCGCGCCACAGCAACGCGCTGGACTATGACCAGCGGCACAAGATCTCCGCGAATCTGGATATCCGGGCCGGTCACCACGAAGGGTTCAAGATAGGGAACTTCTATCCTTTGGAGAATGCGGGCGCAAACTTCGTTCTGGTGGCTGGTTCAGGAACAGCGTATACGCCGGTCATTCCCTGGAACGAGGTGTCGTCTGCGGCCCTGGCTCCCGATCCCAACGGCTCCATCAACTCCGAGTACAAGCCCTGGAACTATAGAGTTGATGTGAAGGCGAACCGCACGTTCCGTGTTGGAAAACTGAACTGGGATATATACCTGTGGGTCCTGAACCTATTCGACCGCAAGAACGTGGTTGACGTGTACGAGTCCACAGGACGACCGAATACGACAGCGTGGCTGAATACGGATGACGGACGCGGATTTATCAAGAGCAACGCGGATCCTACCGAACGTTCCGGCCTGTCGGGAGAGGAACTCTATCGTCTGAAGGAGAGAAGTCCACTGAATTATGACACACCTCGCCAGATCCGTTTTGGCGCAAAACTGAACTTCTGATTTGTGAACTGAGTGCGTCGGATGAACCATATCGGAAGCCGGCTGAATGGAGCCGGCGGGAGGTAGAAGGATGAGACGGACCTCATACGTGGCGTGTGCTGTCTTGATTGCCGGGGTGGCAGCGACGGTGCATGCTGGTCTTCCACTGCGAACTCCGACAAAGATTCCTGCACCGGCGGGCGTTGCCAACCTTGACCTGACCGCCATGTACGATGCGAACAATCTCAACATGATTGTCACAAACATCGGATCGTTTGGCTACGATGACGGCGGGTTCTACGGGAAAAACGACGGTCTATATTACCCGGCGCGTGACCCCAATAAATCGGATAATACATCCGTTATCTACGCGGGAGGTATTTGGATCGGCGCTCTCGTGGCGGGTGACATCCGGGTGGCGGTCGGCGAATACTCGCAGGACTTCGTTCCTGGCACGATGGTCAACGGTGCACCGGCGCCGGACAATGAAGGGTTTCACGTCTATAAGATCACGAGAGGTGATACGACCTCGGAGGACTATGTCAACTGGCCGGTCGCGGATGGGGCGCCGGTCGATCAAAACGGCAAGCCCTTGCTGATTGGGGATCAGACGCTTTGGTCCGTCTACAACGACGCCGATCCCACCGCTCACAATAGCGGTGCGACCAAACCCCTGGGTCTGGAGGTCCAGCAGACGGTGTTCGGTTTTGCGAGGACAGGGCCCCTGGGGAATTGCGTTTTTCTCAAGTTCCGAATGATCAACAAGGGATCCAATACTCTCAACGATACATACGTGTCTTGTTGGGCGGATCCTGATTTGGGCGGCGCCGCTGATGATCTGGTCGGTTGTGACGTCGATCTGAGCTTGGGCTACTGCTACAATTCGACGAACGCTGACAACAGTTACAAGGCGACTCCTCCGGCCGTGGGGTACGACTTCTTCCAGGGTCCAATTGTACCAGCGGAGGACGACACCGCCTACGTCTCGGGTCGGCCGGTTCCAAATTTCCGGAATCTGCCGATGACGTCGTTCAACAAGTACATCAACGGGACAGACCCGGATTCACCCGACGAAATCTACAACTATATGAAAGGTTTGCAGCCCGACGGATCGGATTTGGTCGATCCGGTTACGGGCCAAGTCACCAAGTTCTTCGTCAGTGGTGACCCTGTGGCTGGAACCGGATGGCTCGACGATACGCCCGCCGACCGCCGCTACATGCAGTCCTCGGGCCCCTTCATAATGGCGCCAGGGGACACTCAGGAAATCGTTATTGGTGTCATTGTTGGGCAGGGATCTGACCGTCTCACGTCGATCACGGCACTGAAGTTCTATGACGATTTCGCTCAGACTGCGTTCGATATGAACTTCGATCTTCCTAGCCCGCCCGTTCCACCGGTCTTGGAAACACAGGTCCTGAACGGTCAGGTCATTCTCAACTGGGGAACCCAGTCCGAGGATCATCCGGGTGACTTCCCCTTTCAGGGATACAACGTGTGGCAAAGCCGGGACGGGTCGAATTGGAAGCGAATCGCCACGTACGACGTGGTGGACGGCGCCGCGATCATCTTCGATAACGTGTTCGACCTTGAGTCCGGCGTGGTTGTTAACAAACCCGTCCAATTCGGGAACGATGGCGGCGTAAAGCGCTACTACATTGCGGAAGATGACAAGATTCTGGGAGGGCCTCTGCGGAACTTGACCGACTACTTCTATGCGGTCACGGCCTACTCGTACGACCCCGCCACAACACCGAAAACCCTGGAAAATCCTCAGTCCGCGACCAAGGTGTCACTGACCCCGCAGAGACCTGTTGCGAATACCGAGTACACCGCCGGCACGCTTGATACACTCCCGGATTCGCACTCGACTGGCGTGTCCGATGGCAGCGTCATCGCATTCGTCATCAACCCGGCCAAGGTGACTGGTCACACCTATCGCGTTGAATTCCAGGATGACGGGACGGGAGCGTTCGTCTGGTCGGTGAAGGACACCGATGCAGACAGCACGATGGTTTCCGGTCAAACGAATCAGACAGGGGACAACGACTACCCCATATTTGATGGGATTCAAGTCAAGGTGCTCGGCCCACCACCAGGAGTGAAGGATTGGGATATTCCGAACGGGACCCGACGATTTACTTGGAGCGGCGCTGTCGGACTCGGATTCGAGGGATTCGAGGGTGCGATCGGATGGGCAAGCCCGGCAAGCGTCTTCGGCGATGGTACGCCCGGCGTTCCCGCCGGGCAGATTAAGAATGTGCTGCTGAAACTCGCGGCTGTTGACGTGGATGGGAACTACGACCCTTCGGACCCAAATGTATCGTACGGGTATCGTTATGGCCGGAGGTTCGCGGATCCACCGGCCAAGCCGGAATTCGGTCCTTTTATCAAGAACCCGGTAAGTGGCTACTCGTATCAGGATTTCACAAAGAGCGTGCCGCTGTCCGCTTGGGACATGGAGTCCGACCCGCCGCGGCGCTTGGTTGTTGGGCATCTTGAAAACAACGTTCCCGGAGGGTTGGTGGACGGCAAGTGGTGGCCGCCCGCCAGCGGCACGGCCGACAATGTGAGTGGCGACGGGCCACGCGAGTGGCTCTGGATCTTCGACGCGGATTACAGCGAGACGCCGAACTCGGCATTCCAAGGCGAAGCAACAGGCGATCCTCTGCCGGTCATGTACTTCATGACGGCGGCCCGGCGAGGGGAGGCTCACTTCGAAACCGGAGACGAATTCCTCATACTCGCCAACCACATCAACACCGACGGTGACGTCTTTACCGTCACAACGCCATCTTCCATCATTGCATCGGATTCGCTGGCCTCGAGACGGCTGGACCGTATTAAGGTTGTTCCCAACCCGTACTACAACAGTTCGGGATTCGATGTCGGGCAGAACGATCATCGTGTTCGGTTCCAGAATCTGCCCGACACATGTACGATCCGCATTTTCAACCTGGGCGGCGAGTTGGTTGCCACGATCATGAAGGCAACTTCAACGGAGTCGTTTGCCGCATGGGATCTCCTGACCATGGATCACTTGCCCGTGGCTTCTGGAGTGTATCTGTACCAGGTTGAAGCTCCCGGGATTGGTGAGTTCTTTGGCAAGATGGCGATCTTTGTTGAGAAAGAACAGTTGAACACTTTCTGAGTCGAGGAGGCGCACGATATCATGAAGACTCTTTTCACGATCTTGGCCATCGGGCTCATTCTCTTCAGTGCCTCCGTTCTCTACGCCGCTAACGACAATCAGTTCGGAACGGCTGGCGCTCAGGAACTGAGAATCCCCATGGGAGCCCGCAACATTGCCATGGCGGGCGCGGGAATCGCAGGTGTCACTGGTGTGGATGCGATCTACTGGAATCCTGCAGGGTTGGGCAGCCTTCAGGCCACCCAAGCGTCCCTGAACCATCTGAACTACCTGCTTGATGTAGACGTCAACACCGGCGCTGTCGCCACGCAATTGGGCAGTATGGGCGTCATGGCGTTCTCGATCAAGGTGCTGAGTGTTGGGGATATCCCCGTCACAACGGAGCAGAACCCTGAGGGCACAGGTGAGTTCTTTGCTCCGGCAATGACCGTAGTCGGCCTGACCTTTGCCCGGCAATTGACGGACCGGGTGAGCTTCGGAGCAACTGGAATGTACCTCAACGAGGACATCCATCGTGTCCGGGCAAGCGGAGTGGCCTTTGATTTTGGTTTCCTCTATGACCCGCAGTGGCAGGGGCTCCGTTTTGGCGCGGTAATGAAGAACTACGGGCCCGATATGAGTTTCACCGGATCCGGATTCGACAAGGATGTCTCCTTGCCGGGAGTCGATCCCGGGATTCCCGATAAGACGGTCCGAACCGAGTCGGCTCCATTTGAATTGCCATCGTATCTGCAGTTCGGAGTCGCCTACGATCTCGTCAACAATAACCGGAACCACGCCGCACTGTACGGTTCTTACCAGAGCAACAACTACTCCAACGATGAGTTTCGCGTGGGGGCAGAGTACGGATGGAACCAGGCGGTTTTCCTGCGTGGCGGGTACGTTTCATCCAATCTCGACCAGTACATCAACGATTTTACGTTGGGAGGCGGATTGCGGCTGCAGTGGGGCCAGGCCCACCTAACCCTCGATTACGCCTGGGCCAACACGGACTTCTTCAAGGCCAACCAGTGGTTCAGCTTGGGCCTCGAATTCTGATTGGGCGACCTATGAACCGGCCCCGACACATGTCGGGGCCGGTTTTTCTTGTCTGGTATTGCGCGACGACAATCGATCTGTAACTTGGTTGGCATGACGGGGACGATTCTCTACAATCGGTGCCGGTCGGCGACGGGTGTGGTCGGGCGCTCCGCCGCACATCTTGTGTTTCTGGCCGGGATCTGCTCGATCATGCCGGGGCAGGTGCTGGCCGCCCAGAGTAAGACGGCCGCTCCAAGAATCCCACCGAAGCTATTGGTCGTCTATCCTCATCCGAACCAGCAGATCGGCCCCGTCGATTCGACCTTCATCATTGGTTCTGTGACTCCTGGGTCGAAATTGACGATCAATGGCACCAAAGTGTCGGTCTATCGCACGGGCGGTTTTCTGGCGTTCCTGCCGGTGCGGCCGGGTCTGTTCGCCTTTCGCTTGAAGGCGAGCAACCCCCACGGTACCGACACACTGACCGTGCCAGTCACGATCGCCGACATTCGCCCCATCCCGGCCGACAGTGGCGTTATCATCCGCCGGGAGACAATCCGGCCCATGTGGAATCGGACGGTGCGCGCCAGCGACGAGATCAGTGTCGCCTTCGATGGCACAGTCGGATGCAGCGCCGTATTTCGCGTCATTGCTCTGCCAGACACACTTGGTCCATTTCCGATGACCGAGGTGCGCCCCGCGTCACTCTCTGACTTCGCAGCTTTTCTCAGGAGCTATCAACTCCAGGAGGACTCTTTGCCGGACGCCGCCCTGGCCCCGGTGACTCGCGGCCGTTATCACGGGATATGGCGGGTCCCGGTGAATCTGAAATCCGACACCGTTCGTGTCATGGTTGAACTGCGCAGAAAGCCGAATGCGCCGGGAAAAGGAATGCAGCCGCGAGGCGATTCGCTCGACATCGCCATGGCCCCTGGCGGTCTGCTGTCCGCTGATCTGCTCGGGCCCCGCGTGGTCGAGCTGATCGATAGCGTCCAAATCCTGCGGCTTGGCCCTCGGATGGGGTACTTCACGATTCTCCAGCCTTATGGCGTTCGGGCCAAATGGTGGGGCGAAGCGGGGCCGTGGACAATCCTGCAACCTGCGCCCGGATACGAAGCCTGGATCGAGACGGCCAAGACGCGCCTGTTGCCGGAAGGAACCCCGATGCCGGGGAGTTCGATTGAACGGCTGGCCACCCGTGCGGATTCGGCCGCTGTCCGTCTTGAGGTGGGGCTGTCCGAGCGGCTGCCCTTCAAGGTTACTGTCGGAGACGACCTGCACAGCATCCGAGTTCTGCTCTTCGGCGCCACGTCCAACACCGATTGGATCGAACAGGATCCCGCCGACGATTTGATCGATAACATCACCTGGTCGCAATTACAGCCCGAGGTCTATCAGATTGATCTGACCCTCGGGCAGCCGGTCTGGGGTTACGATGCGCGATACGATGACAGGCGTTTCGTTCTCGAACTGCGCCGCCAACCCGTTCTCAAGAGCGGCCTGAAGGGTCTGACAATCGTCGTCGACCCCGGTCATTCCGCCGATCCGGGTGCTCTTGGGCCGACGGGACTGTTGGAGAAAGACGCGAATCTGAAGCTGGCTTTAGCACTACGGACTCAGCTCGAAGGGAGAGGTGCACGCGTCGTGATGACCCGGACGGGCGATCAGGATGTGCCGCTCTATGAGCGGCCGGTGATTGCCGTATCCCGTCATGCCGACCTCTACGTGTCTGTCCACAACAACGCCGTCCCTGACGGCGTAAACCCATCGGCTCATAACGGGAGCGCAGTTTACTATTACCACCCCTTCTCGCGTGACCTTGCGCAATCGGTACACAAACGGCTGCTGCAGACGACGCATCTGGACGATTACGGCCTGACCCAGGGAAATTTCGCGGTCATTCGCCCCACGCAGTACCCCTCCGTGCTGGCAGAATGCGCTTTTATCATCATTCCTGAGCAGGAAGAGATGCTCACACGGCAGGATTTCGTGAACCGGACGGCGAAGGGGATTGCCGATGGCGTCGCCGATTTCGTGCACGATCGCGAGGCGCTCTCCGAGTCGGTCAGCCCTTCACCGCACCGGCGGTGATACCTGCAATAATCTGCCTCTGGAAGATAACAAACACCGCGACCACCGGGAGAGTGGCCAGAGTCGCGGCGGCGAACAAGTGGGGCAGATCGACCGATTGATATCCCCGAAACATCGCCAGCGCCACAGGCAGTGTGCGTGCCTTCTCCCCGGTGAGAATGAATGGGAACAGGAACGCATTCCATGTCAGCCAGAAAACCTGAACTGCGAGAACCGCCAGAGTCGGCCGGCAGATCGGCATGACGATGCGGTAGACAATCCGCCACGGTCCGGCGCCATCCATGCGTGCCGCCTCCTCGATTTCGATGGGAACGGACGAGACGGCCCCTTTGACCAGCAGAATTCCCAGCGGGCTTACGAGAACAGGAATGATTATCGCCCACAGGGAATCATACCAGCCGAGCTGGTGAATCAAGACGAACATCGGCACAACAAGTACATACTGCGGAACCATCAACACCACGGCGGCGGCTCCATACAGGAGGAGGCGCCCCCTGAAACGATGGCGAGCCAGTGCATAGCCGATGGGAAAGCACAGCAGGATGTTGCCGACTGTAACAATCACCGCCACCAGAGCTGAGTTCAGCAGGTAACGGCCAAACGGCATCGCCGCAAACAAATCGGGATAGTTGCCCCAAGCCGGTTTCTCTGTCAGGGGATTGAACCAGCCCGCATTCCAGCGCGGTGAAACCGAACCGATCACCATCCAGATGAACGGGAAGAGCATCCCGAGCATTCCCAGGAAGAGGAGCGCCGGGAGGAGTATGGATCTCCCGGGCCGTTTAGTGTCCTGGCTGCGAGTCATCTTCATGGCGTCGAACCGGCTTCTAATCTTCGGCCCCACGACCGAACGCCAGGAGCTTGAACTGAATTAGCGATACGATGGCAATGAGCAGGAAGAGCAGGTACGCCGCCGCCGATGCATATCCAAGATCGAATCGCTCGAATGCCGCCGTGTAGACATGGTACACTGCCGTGGTCGTCGATCCGACAGGCCCGCCCTGAGTCATGACGAAGATTTCGGTGAAGATCTGAAGGCTCTTGATCAGGTTGATGACGACTGCGTAGAGCATTGTTGGGCGCAAGTACGGCCAGACGATCGCCCAGAACCTCTGCCAGGCGTTGGCCCCGTGGAGGTATGCATCCTCCATGAGTTCCTGAGGGATGGTTTGCAGGCCGGACAGGAACAGCAGCGCGTAGTACCCGATCGAAACCCAGACATCCATCACCATCACCGCCGGAAGCGCGGTCGATTCCGAGAGGAGAAATCCGCGAGACGGCACCGCGACGCCCACAAGTTGGGCAAGGCGATACAGGTAGCCTCCCTGACCGTACAGGTGGATGAAGACGAGCGCCGTGACGACGGTCGCGGTCAGCGTGGGTGCAAAGTATCCGGCGCGAAACAGCGCGCGTCCCCAGATGCGGCGGTTGAGCGCCAGCGCCAGAAGAAGCGCCAGCACGGTTGTGGCGGGGACAGTTCCGAGAGTGAACACGGCCGTGTGCCCCAGCGCCGACCAGAAGTCCGCATTCGCAAGGACTGCTCTGAAGTTCGCGACACCCACCCACTGCCAGGTTCGGGAGAAGATGTCATACTTTGCGAATCCCAGCGCCAGAGCGTAGCCGAGCGGGTACACCCAGAACACCAGGAGCGTCAGCACCCACGGCAGCGTCATGAGCCACGGGCTGCTGTCCCGCCTATTCGCACCCGCACTCATTCGATCAGGCACTCCAAGAAAATGTAGCGCAGGCGCCCCCGCCTGTGTTCGCGGCCGAGGGCGGCCGCGCCACATTTTGCGCACGGCCGATGTGTCGGCCATGATTCGCCCGTCTTGGCCAGAAGCTCACTCCGTTAGACACTCGAAGAAGATGTGGCGCAGGCGCTCTCGACTGCCGGCCGCACCGCGTTTCGCACTGCCCGCATCATTTCTTCGCCCCCTGCGCCAGGATCTTGTCGATCTTTTCGCAGGTCTTGTTGAGGGCCTCCGGCACAGTCAATTTCTTGTACAATGCCTGCTCGATCCCCCACTCGAGTTCTGTCTCGATATCGACCCACCGCGGATGAACAGGCGGTGCCTTCGCGCGCTTGAGTTGTTCGATGAACACCTGCCGGACTGAATCGTCGGCAAAGTAGGGGTTGCTTGCGACGCCCTTGTGAGCAGGAGTCGCACACCCTGTGGCAAGGCACAGGTTGAAGATGTTCTTCTCATTCAGAAGGTGCCGCGCAAGCCTCAGAGCCCCGAGCGGCTGTTTTGACAGGCGCGGGATTGTGAGATACTCTCCCCCCGCAAATGATATCTGTCCGCCCCGCCCCAAGGATGGGAACGGCATCAGATGCACGGAGTACTTCAATTCCGACCCGGAAGCCTTGATTCGTTCGTACAACCAGTCACCGGAGATGTGGTAGAGCATGCGGTTGGACATGAACATTTCGTCCAATTGGGCCTGCTTCTCGATATAGCCGTATTCGCTGAGGTCGACGATGAACTGCAAGGCCGAGATCGCCTCGGGCGAAACGAGGTCACATTTCGTCCCGTCCGGCGTCAGAATATCGCCGCCCGCTGACCACAGGTAGGGCAGGAATTTCTTGTACAGCCGGTGCCGCTCGGCCGCATTGACTCCGTATCCGTAGAGTTCGCCCTTGATCTGACGGATTCTCTTGGCTCGCATCAGCAGATCCGCCCAGAATATGGGGGGATTGCTGGGAGTCGCACCACTGAATCGGACAAGTTCGTCGTTCTGATACAGCACCCGAGTGGACAGGTACCAGGGCAGGGCCCAGCAGCGGTTCTGGTAGATGGCCGGTGTCCAGCCGAAGTAGGTCTCGCCCAGATTCGCGTACTCAGCCGTCATGTCCATCAGGGCGTTGGCGTTAGCGAATTCGGCAATCCAGTCCGACCCCAGTTCCAGCAGGTCGGGCACGGCGCCGCCGGCGAAAGCCGCCACAATTTTCTGGTGGCCGTCGCTCCAAGTCAGATCTGTGATCTCGACTTTGTATTCAGGATTGCTGGCCTCGAAATCCTCCACGGCCTTGGTGAGCACGGCTCGAACCTTCGGTTCAGTCCAGAATTGCCAGAATCGGATGATCGTCCGCCCTTCCGGCGTCTTGTCGGATTCCTTGGAACACCCCGCTGGCAAGCCAACCACAAGGGCGGCAAGCAGGAGCGAAGAGATGATTCGCCTCCCAAAACCGTTTTGAAGTGGCCGGTTCGTCATGAGTTGAAACTCGCTACGCCGTTGGCCGGTGTCAAGACGGATCAGCGCAGGCGGTCGCGCACGGCAGCCCCAAGGCTTGGGGAGTGTTGAAAGAGCCTCTCGATTCAGGATGCGGGACTGGAACACAGGGGTGCCACGGACAAGGAAGACTAAGCGGCTTTTGGGCTTGGTCTTCCTTGTCCGTGTCTTTCTTCCAGTTGTGAGGAAAAGACACGGACAAGCAGGTTCTCCCAAGAAGCCCGAGAACCTGCTCGTCCGCGGCACCCTGCGCGGAATCAGGCTTCTCCAACATGCTCCAAGCTGTTGTGGGGCTTCAGGTCACGTAAGAGCCTTAGATGAAATGAGAGGCAGGTCCAACCCGCCCCGGCGGGCGCGCCACCGCTGTCGTGTGGTGTCCGCGAAAGGGTGTGTTGAAAAACTCGGTTCTCTGGTGGATCATGAGACCTTCATCGCTGCCCGCCGTGGCGGGCAGCAGCACCTCGGGATCAATCCCCGGACGGTCGTTGTTCGGACAGTAGCGATCACGCACCGCCTCATGCACGAACGACAGGTCCAGCCCGCCAAGGCGGGGTCCAGCCCGCCGCCCGCCGTGGCGGGATGATCCGAGGGCACCAGCGCCTCCAAGGACGGGAGAAGCGTCATCTGACAAATCACACGTTGTCGTTTGCTCTGCAGGCTGCAACTACATCATCCGGCCACGGACAGCAACGGGGGGGCAACACGCCCGCAAGCGGGAATGACGATGATTTGCGCGATGGACTGCCTCAGTGATGAACGGTCATCGCCTGAAGAAACCTGCTCAGGTCCGGCGCCCGGTCCAGCGTATTCACAACTTCGATCACCCGGTCTTGTGCGGACTTGTCCATCACCTCAGAAGTCAGGGCGCGGAACTTCTCTTCGATGTCGGCGTCGGTCATTGGGTTGTTGGGATTGCCGCGCGGGAAATCGACCTGCTTCTCCACGGTGCGGCCGTCGTGGGTGGTGATCGCCACCGCTGAGCATTTCTTGGCCGGGAACTGGCGCTCGAATTCGGGATCGGCGACAACTTCGATCTTCGGGAAGAGTGAGCGCAGCTTTGGCTCGGCGATGCGCCCCGGGGTGAATTGCTGTGGCGTGATCATCCGGTCGGCAATCGCGGCAGCGACAACATACGGCAGAGAATGGTCGGCCGTCTCTTTGCTGTCCGGGTTGTACTTGGTCGGATCGGCGAGAATATCCTTGGCGCGCGCGATGGTCCGCACTTTCACATGGGCGACATCGTCAGCCTTAATGTTGTGTTCCTTGACCAGTTGCAACGCGGCCGAGATCGGCGAATGGGTGAGGGCCTCGGTCGGGAAGGCCTTGAAACTGCAACGCACAATGCGCCATGATTCCCCCAGCCCTTCGGTCAGTTGCCCCATCTCCCATGCCGGACCCAGAAGCTGGCAGAATCCCTCTTTGCCTTCCATGATCAGCTCGGTGCCGATGTATCCGTGACGTGCCATGCGCGCGGCCATCACTCCGGATGCTGTCGCCATCGGGTCGACCGTGTTCTTCATCATCGTGAGCTTTCCCGCGGCAACCGCCCCCATTGTCATGTTGTGGCAGGTGCTAATGCCGATGGCGTTGACGGTCTGATCGACGGTCAGACCCATCATGTACGCGGCCACAATCGGCGAGGCGATCTGGGTAAGCGATGCGTGGTGCCAGCCGCGTTCACGAATGCCGGGAACTCCGAACTCACACAGGCGCATCTCCAGCTCGTATGCCAGCACAATCCCCGCGATGACATCGGCGCCGGACTTGCGGAAATGCTCGCCGCACGATGTGGCGGCCGGGATCAAGTCGGACGGGTGCGACGGGTCCGCCTCCCAGTAGATGTCATTGTAGTCCATCACACGGATCGCCAGCGAGTTCATCAAGGTCGCCTGATAGGCGCTCGTCTTGAGCCCGGAGGACCAGATGGTCGCCTCCGGATTTCCGCCGAATTCGCCGATGGTGCGGTCCATGAGCTCGACGTCCTCATGGTGGAATCCACCCAAGGCGCAGCCGCACGAATCCAGCAGGAAGCGTTTGGCCGTCTTAACCGCAGCGGCGCCGATCTGTTCGTATTTCAGGCGGGCGGCGAATTCAGCCCAAGTCCGGGAAATGCTCTTCTCTGCCAAGGATCACCTCATACGAATTCGAGTGCGAATGTCCAAGCACTTGCGCGCCGCCGGATTATGCGCCGACCGTCCTTCAGCAGCAAGTGTTTCAGGTGCGCTCCTGGCCCCAATTCTGACAATTTATGTAGGCCAACTGAGTGGAAACCGGACAATTGCAGGGCCATCTTTCTTCTTGACAGGGCTTTCCACACGTGGTAAGTTTCGGCTTGTGAAAGAGCATCTGTCGATGCAGGAGCCTGTCTAGAACCCCTTGTGATTGATTCCGCGCCAGATCACTGACGTGATCCGACGCATTCATAGCCAAGACCGCCGCGGACCGGTGTTTGTAGCTGGTCACGGTTGTCAGGTTGACAACGATTCCGTCGTCACGGAAGCGGAGAGACATTGATGAACCGACTGCGAAACTCGACCAAGAAGGTCTGCGGGGCCACGGGGGTAACGGATTCCCCCGGGGAATCGGGAAATCATCTCACAGCACCTCATGCTTTCCATCCGACACGGCCGCGGGAGTACGCGAGCCCCCTAACCCGGTGGAGAGCCGGAGCTTACGAAACCGATGGGAACTCACATATCAAAAGAGAAGCCGGTCGCGCGCACCAAGGCAGACCAATTCGGGCTGTTCCAGAACATGCCCAACCCGTTCTCAGTTCAGACGGTAATCGCATTCAAGGTCCCCCAGGGACGGAACTGGCGGATACACGTGGAAGATAGCCAGGGACGGGTGGTACGTACCTATGCGGGAAATGAAGGCGGAACGATGACTCTGGCCTGGGACGGGACCGACGACGCCGGTACGGTGGTTCAAACCGGCACGTATTTCTGCCTGCTTGAGTCCGGCGGCAGTAGCGATCTGCGCAAAATGACTCTGATCCGGTAGGGAATGTCGCAGGCCTATGCTGCCTGGCCTGTGCTCTCTATCGTATCGAACGGACGCCCGACCGCGGGGTCGGGCGTCCGGCATTTTGGGGGCGAAGTTGCGAGGGCGAACGGCCGAGCCCCCCGCGCGTGCGAGAGGCGGGTGCCCCGTTCGGACGGCGATGTCCCTTTCCCCAAGTCTTGCTCCTGGAATCCCGCCGGTCTATATTCGATTCGTGATTCGTGGGATATGAGCATCGCTGACGAAAGAGGCATTCGGACCGTTGCTCAACGGTGCATGCGAAAGTGGCGGAATTGGCAGACGCGCTGGACTTAGGATCCAGTGGGGCGACCCATGGGGGTTCAAATCCCCCCTTTCGCACTCTTGACGAAAAGGGCTGTGCCCACCGGCTGGTTTTGCCTAACTTGCGTGCCCAGCGTGACGTATGGGGGAGAATGACGGTCTGATGATGAATGTTCAGGCAACAATTACGAATGAGCAGGGCTGGGCACGGACCTTCGAAATCACAGTCCCGGCAGCCGAAGTCGATGGAGTGTTCGACACAATCACCGAGCGCTACCGCAAAGATGCCAAGTATCCCGGCTTCCGTCCTGGTAAGGCAACCGCAACGATGGCTGCCGCCCGCTTTGCAACTGAGATCCGCCAGGACGTCCTCGAAGAGATCATCCCTAAGGCCTACGAAGCCGCCCTGCGCCAGCTCGAGCTATCTCCCATCAGCTCGCCCAAACTGGATAAGGTAAAGCTCGAACGCGGCAGCGAAATGGTGTTCAGCATTGAAGTGGAAATCCGGCCCCAGGTCGACGTTACCGGCTACAAAGGACTTAAGCTCCAAAAGCGCGCCTACGCGATCACGGACAGGGATGTCGACCCGGCTGTCGATGAACTGCGCGAGATGGCTTCGACTTTCACCGACGTCAGCCGTCCGGCGCAAAACGGAGACGTGGTACTCTGCGATCTCCAGAAGATTTACGACCGCCGCAACCAGGTGAAGAAATCTAAGTTCGAGAACGTGCGGCTCGATCTTCGCGAGGGACATGCACGTCCCGAATTTCTGAAGGCCGTCGTGGGCATGACGGTAGGGGAGGGCAAAGAAATCGAGGTGCAGTACCCGGATGATGAGCGCGACCCGGACCTGGCCGGCAACACAGTGCTGTTCCGTACCTGGCTGAAATCAGTCTCCCAGCGCAGCCTTCCGGCGGCCGACGATGATTTTGCCAAGAAAGTCGGGAGTTTCACGTCGTTCGCCGAATTGCGTGACCGCGTCGCTGCCGATCTTCAACGCCGGACCGAATCCGCTACGATGAAAGATATGGGTCGTCAGGCGCGCCAGCAGGTCGTCGACGCCAATCCGTTCGATGTCCCACGGGGCTTTCTTGAAGAGTATCTTGAGGGCGTGACGAGGCGGCTCCAGGACGCCGACAAGACCCTGTCACCGGAAGCCATCCGCGCCCAGTTTGAGCCGATGGCCGTCGAACAGTTCCGCTGGGATTATGTCGTCTACGAGATTGCCCGCAAAGAGGGCATATCGGTCAGCGAAGACGAAGTTCGGGAGGTCCAGGCAACGTGGCCCCAAGATGCCAAAGATAGACCCTCCGAGGAGAAAATCCGCGAAACGCTCCTGGAGAACAAGGTTTATGACCTCCTTCTGGCCAATGCCGAGATCGCTGAGATTCCGCAGGTCTTAAATCCGAGGATTCTGACACCATAGAGAGCCCGACTGGCTTGGCCCCAGTCCGCCGGGGCGGAGAGTGAACAAGACCCCGCTGCCGGTCGATGTTGAGGAAAGGGGATGGCAAGACGTTCCGCCGATCAACCATGCGATCGTGCGTCCACACTCACGAGGAGAATGGCTACAATGACTTTGATTCCATTTGTTGTTGAACAGACAGGGCGGGGTGAACGCGCCTACGACATCTACTCGCGGCTGCTGAAGGATCGGATCGTTTTTATCGGCACGCCCATCGATGACGACGTGGCCAATGTGGTGATCGCTCAACTCCTATTCCTGACCGCGGAGGACCCGGAGAAAGACATCTTTGTCTACGTCAACTCACCGGGCGGCGTTGTTTCTGCCGGTTTGGCGATCTACGACACGATGCAGTTTGTGAAGCCGGATGTCGCGACGACGTGTGTCGGGATGGCCGCGTCGATGGGAGCGCTGCTCCTGGCGGCCGGCGCGCCGGGCAAGCGAACCGCCCTGCCCAATGCGCGGGTCATGATCCATCAGCCCTGGGGTGGCGTGCAAGGCCAGGTGTCCGACATCGAGATTCACGCCAAGGAACTGCTGGCGCTCAAGAAGCGTCTCAATGAGATCCTGATGAAACACACCAATCAACCCATGGAAAAAATCGAGCACGACACGGACCGCAACTTCTTCATGTCCGCCGAGGAAGCGAAAGTCTACGGGATCATCGACATTGTCTATGAAAAGAAAATGACGCCCACCGCCAAGGCGTAGTATATTCTATCACGGCACAAGATCGGGCCGACGCGGATGGACCGCTCGGCCTTTTGTTTGGGCGAGTGCGAACTGACGGGTCTCTTATGATGGAGCGGCCCACGATTGGTGGAATGCGATGAGCGGGACAAACGAGCCCCCAAACGATCAGGAGTTGTTCGGGAAAGCGCGGTGCTCCTTCTGCGGGAAGGACCCGACACGGGTGCGCAAGATATTCTCGGGATTCCATGCACTGATCTGCGACGAGTGCGTCCGCACCTGCTATGGACTTCTGGCCGAGTCCGATGCGGCCGCCCCGGTCGAGGAAGTGGCCAGAGAGGAACTCCCGCCTCCGGCTGCAATCAAAGCCTATCTCGATCAGTACGTCATTGGCCAAGAGAAAGCCAAGCGGGTCGTCTCCGTAGCGGTTCACAACCACTACAAGAGGGTGTTCTATCCCGAATGGCAGAAGACGGTCGAGCTGGAGAAATCAAACATCATCATGATCGGTCCGACCGGAACGGGAAAGACCCTGATGGCGCGCACGCTGGCGCGTCTGCTGGCTGTCCCGTTCTGCATCGCCGATGCGACAGTCCTCACCGAAGCCGGGTACGTCGGCGAGGACGTCGAGAGCATCCTGGTTCGCCTGTTGCAAGCCGCGGACTATAATGTCCGCCGTGCCGAACGGGGAATCGTCTACATCGATGAGATCGACAAGATCGCCCGCAAGGATGCCAATCCCTCGATCACCCGCGATGTCTCTGGCGAGGGAGTGCAGCAAGGCCTGCTGAAGATCCTGGAAGGCACGATCGCAAATGTCCCGCCAAAAGGGGGACGCAAACACCCCGAACAAGCTTTTGTCAAGATCGACACACAGAACATTCTTTTCATCTGCGGCGGCGCCTTTCACGGTCTCGAGCAGATCATCAATCGCCGAATCGGCAAGCGCAATGTGGGATTCCACAGCAGCCCCGAGGCACTGCGAAACCTGACCACATCCGAGGTTCTGGCACAAGTCGAAGCGGAAGATCTGCTTGAGTACGGCCTCATCCCGGAGTTGATCGGGCGTTTGCCGGTCGCAGCCGCCTTCGACGAGCTGGATACCCCCGCTCTGATGCGTATTCTGACGGAACCGAAGAACGCGCTCGTTCGCCAGTACCAGGTCCTCTTCGAGATGGAAGGCGTGGAATTGGTCATCGAGCCGGCGGCTTTGGAAGAAATTGTCGCCCACACGCTCAAGCGCAAGACCGGCGCGCGCGGGCTGCGGTCGGTTCTCGAACGTGCACTATTGGACCTGATGTTCGACTTGCCTTCAATGGAGTCGTTGAAACGTGCGATCGTCACGGCCGATGCGGTCAAACATCGTGCCAAGCCGATTCTGGAGTTCGAGGAAGTTCAGAAGAAGATCGCCTGACCTTCGGCCCTGACGAACCGCCATGTTGTCGCGGTTCGCCCCCCGGAGGCGGCGCCTGAGTTTGCGTGCTGCTATGGACGCCACTTACGTCAGGAGCATCTACAAGATTGAAGATCTGCCAACGGATCGCATCGTTGAGGTGGCGATAGCCGGCAAATCGAACGTGGGCAAGTCATCTCTCATCAACCGCCTGACCGGACGCCGGCAACTGGCGAAGACCTCTAGGACTCCGGGAAAGACACGATGCCTCAATTACTTCTTGCTCGAGCCCGGGAAGACGCCCGCCTTCTACCTGGTGGACCTGCCTGGGTATGGCTATGCCAAGGTCTCGAAAACGATACGGAAAGACTGGGGCGTACTGATCGAGAAGTATTTGGAGATACCTGACCGGCTGGCTGGCCTTGTGGCGTTGTTCGACGCGCGCCGTGACCCAACCGAGGAAGACAAAGACTGGCTGGCCTGGCTGGATGAGTGGGAGAAAGATTCCCTCGTTGTGCTGACGAAGTGCGACAAGCTTTCAAGAAGCGAGCGCGTGCGCGCCTTGGATCGATGGAAGCACGCCGGGACCGGTGACAACCTGGATCCGCTTCCCTTTTCTGCAGAGACCGGTGAAGGGAAAGACCTGCTCTGGCAATGGATCGATAATGTGCGGCGGGCGCAGATACGCCGACCGAAGAACCGATAGGACGGGAAGCACATGTCCAACTGTGTAGTACTCGGGACCCAGTGGGGTGACGAAGGCAAAGGGAAAATCGTCGATCTGCTGGCCAAATCGGCCGACTGGGTGGCCCGTTACGCCGGAGGCGCGAACGCCGGACATACGGTCAAGGTCGGGAGCACACGATTCGCATTGCACTTGGTGCCGACAGGAATTCTCTCACCACAAGCACGCTGCCTGATCGGTCATGGGGTGGTCCTGGATCTGCCTGCTCTCTTCACCGAAATCGACGGTCTGGTGAAAGCGAATGTGAATGTCGATGGACGCTTGTTTGTCGCTTCGGCCGCCCACCTCGTACTCCCCCACCATAAGCTCCTTGAGGAACAGGCGGAAGAATGCCGCTCCGACAATGAAAAGATTGGCACCACGATGCGCGGCATAGGCCCGGCATACGCCGACAAGATCGCCCGCCGTGGCGTCCGTGCCGGTGACCTGCTTGACCCTGATCGTCTCGCGCGCAGCGTGAAGCATGCGGTGGGTTACTGGGATCGCATCACGAACGGGTTGCTCACAGGCAGGGGATGCACTGCTGAATCTATCCTCGGAGAATTACACGCCTGCGCCGCCCGGCTGGCCCCCATGATTGTCGACGGACCACGATTACTCGATGACGCTATCCGCCGGGGCCAGTCGATTCTCTACGAAGGCGCCCAGGGGACATTGCTTGACATCGATTTCGGCACCTATCCGTACGTGACTTCGTCCAGCACGACCGTGGGCGGCGCCTACACCGGGCTGGGCATTCCCCCCAGTGCGATCGGTCGTGTCATCGGCGTAGTCAAAGCCTACACCACACGCGTAGGCAACGGTCCTTTCCCCACCGAGGCTGACAGTGACGACGGAAAACGACTTCAGGCCGGCGGAAACGAATTCGGCACAACCACCGGGCGCTGCCGCCGTTGCGGCTGGCTGGATTTGGTTGCACTCAAGTATGCGGTTCGTGTCAACGGCATCACACACATCGCCATCACCAAGCTCGATGTACTCGATGAGTTCGACCAAATCCCCGTGTGTGTGGCGTACGATCATCGTGGCGAACGCTCCACCGAGGTACCCTTGGATGGCGCCCGCCTGGATGAGGTCAAGCCGATCTACCGAATGATGCCGGGATGGAAGCAGCCCACCGTCGGCTTGACCGATTACGAAGATCTGCCGCCCGCCGCCAAGGACTATCTGAAGTTCGTGTGCGAGACCTTGCAGGTGAAATTGCTCATGGTCTCCACCGGACCGGAGCGCGGCGAGACGATCATCTGCGACCGGAATGCGAGTCTCGTCCAAGCATAGCGGAATCAGTGGGCATGGCGCACCCTGCATTGGATCACCAATCGTGCGGTGGACTCTGCTTGCCACATCAGCCACTTAGCCGTCATGAATCCGACGCGTGAGAGCGCACATGCCGGTTCATGCGACGCCAAAACGCAGAGCAATCCCAATCACCTGTCTCGTGATCTACGCCATCGTCTGGGCGGCTATGGCGATCCACCCCGTTTACCCTGCGGACTGGCTGCTGGAGAATCTCCTGGCCGTGCTGGGAGTGACCTTTTTCGTTGTGACCTATCGCAGTTTCCCTTTGTCCAACTTATCCTACATTCCCCTGACAATCTTCATGGTCCTTCACGCCATTGGCGCACACTACACCTATGCCGAGACGCCGATCGGGGATTGGATGGCCCCGATTCTTGGCTGGCAACGAAACAACTTCGACCGGGTGGTGCATTTTCTTTTTGGATTGCTCGTGGCCTACCCGGTGCGCGAGTTGTACTACCGCGTGATCGGTTCGCGCGGCATCTGGGGAATCTTTCTTCCCCTGGATCTCATGATCTCGTTTTCCGCCGTTTACGAACTGGTTGAGTGGGGCGCGACAGTCGTCGTGAATCCAGAGGCCGGGATTGCATTCCTGGGAGCCCAGGGTGATCCATGGGACGCGCAGAAGGACATGGCCCTGGCTGCTCTGGGTGCGGCAATCACGATGACCATCACGTTCATCGTCAACATGATCGTGAACCCGGATTTCCGCGCGGAATGCCGCGAGTCGCTGCGCATCAAACGACGGCAGCCTTTGGGGGAACGGAAGCTGGCTGAGTATCGCAGGAAACGTGACGTGGAGAAATAGAAAACGATTCAGCATGGAGAAGGAGGCTTTGCAAATGCTCGCAATGTTCAAGTCTCAGTTCCCTGTTTTGGGCGCGATGTTTATCACGCTCTGGTCCGGCACGGTGGTCTATGGCTGGCCGGCCGCTTCGCTGGAAAGTCGGCACAAGAACTGTATGGGATGCCACCAGTCGGCCGGTTTCTGGACGGACACGTCCAAGATTGTGATCGACATCATCGACCCGGCATCGAAGGAATCGTTCAGAAAGTCAGATGGATCGTTTGAGATCCCGGTCAAGCGCGGCTCGGAGCGACGCGTGAAGTCGATCTTCGGTGTGAAGCCAGGAGTGCAATTCCCGCCGGACATGGTCGGGTGGCTCTACGTGTTCCCGCCCGCACTCGAAAGCGCGCACGAGTCCGCCTTGAAGTTCGCGCCGGGCTGGGAGGTCAACCGCCCCTTCTGCGGTAAGCGGCTCGTCGAGCAGGTGGATGGGTATCCCGGCGACAAGCTGGCAGCGATCACGATGACGATCCGCCCGCTCGACAACGCGCAAGACACGACTGTGAACTTGCAGGTCTTGCTCAAGTCGCTGGCACGCGGTTTGGCGGCCGACTACTTCGAGCGATCGGTTCGTCTGGTGATTGCGCCATAGCCCCTCTGGGTGGCCGAGGAGAGTTTGGGATTCTGACGCGCCATGTCACGTTTGAAAGCGTAGGGTGCGTGTTCACACGCACCGTTCTCTTTGTCTGAGCTTAGTTCACAGCCCCAACTCCGCCGCCACACCCGCCATCGCGGCAATCACGAACGCGATGTGCTCATCCAGATCAACACCCAGTTCTGCAGCCCCGTTGGTCATGTCCTCGCGTGACACCTGCGCCGCGAAGGCCTTTTGCTTCATCTTCTTGCGGACCGAAGCGACTTCCACGGAGGCGATCTTCTTGTCGGGACGGACCAGCGCGACGGCCGTCAAAAACCCGCAAAGCTCATCGACGGCGAACAGCGCCTTCGCGCGCAACGTGTCGCGCGGTACGCCGGTGTAATCGGCATGGGACATGATGGTCCGGATCCAGTCTTCGGGGACGCCCTTCGACCTGAGAATCTCAGCGCCACGGTACGGGTGGTCCGCGGCGGTGGGATAGCGCTCGTAATCGAAATCGTGTATCAGCCCGATCACGCCCCACACCTCCTCATCCTCGCCGAACTTGCGGGCGTAGGCGCGCATGGCCGCCTCCACAGCCAGGGCATGCTTGATGAGTGCGGGGTTCTTCGTGTACTCGTTCAAGAGGGCAAAAGCTTCAACTCGATTCATCATGCCCTAAGACTACAAAACCAAGGCCGCGAAAACCCCCAAAAAAGTCAGCGCACCCGGCCGACGAATCCCTTGACTTGGTTCGAGATACCCCCTTCATTCGATCCGGCCGCGGGGTGGAGCAGTCTGGTAGCTCGTCGGGCTCATAACCCGAAGGTCCTGGGTTCAAATCCCAGCCCCGCTACCAAGCTTAACTCCCTGAAGTGGAAACACTTCGGGGAGTTCTCTTTTTGGCGGGATACCCTCAGAAACCGGATTTTCTAATAGTTTTCTAACAAACGTGTTGGAAACTCTCGTCCATTTGTGCCATTCTCGATCTTGCGCACGATGAGATTAAACGAATTGCGTGAAGTTGAGCTCGGGAATTGAGGTGACCGTCGGGCTTTTTCGGGCCGAGAACCCGAAGGTCAAAGGTGCGAGAAGGAACCGCAATGGCATTCAGTGATGAAGAAATCGCGCGGTACAGCGCCCTCGCCTCTGCCTTCTGTGAGCGTAAGGTCCCGGTTCACGTCCATCACCAGGTCTGGATGGGTTTTCGGATCGAGGGGCAGAGCATCACCCTGATCGAATATCGAGTGCATTGGAAGGACAAGACGAAGACGACGGCTCACACGATTGCAAAGACCGTTTTCAATCGCAGGTCGGGTGAGTGGAAGATCTATTGGATGCGAGCAAGTCTGAAATGGTGGGCGTATGAGCCGTGCCCGACGGTCTCATCCTTCAAGGAGTTCCTGGTAGAAGTGTATCGCGATGAGTGTGCGTGTTTCTTCGGATGACCTGGGGCAGAGCAGATTGTGCCAGGCATTACGCGCACGGGAACTTCGTGAAAACTGCTGACACCCCACACAAGTCCATGAAATGATAGCGATGTGCTTAAGGCTAGCCCCGACGAGGGCGTCAGGGCCACCCCGCCGCCGCCATTCTTGGGAGAAATTATGAAACGGCGGGGGTTGGCCCCCTGAAACAAAACGGTAATTCTCAATTGGGCTTGCGCGCCGCGCGTCGAAACAGCAAAGCCGATCCGACAAACACCGCGACGAAGAACCCATTCAGGGCCAAAATCCTCAGCGGCCCGATCGCCGGGGAGCCCAACCCGAAGATCAGCGCGATCACGGCGACCAACGCTTGAGCGAGCGCCGTCGCGAACAACGCGCGTGCCATTCCATGTGGCTGGAAGCGCGCGATGATAGCACCGATGAATCCGACGGCGAGCACTCCGATATACATCCCGTTGGCGAGTTCGTCCGGTTCTTTGATGATGCCACCAACGGCAAGGTTGATCCAGACGAGGAGGAGTGCTGCCGCAAGCGCAACGCAGACAGCGGCTCGGTGCGCGATATTGCCCGCCTTCCTCGCTGCCAGCTCATACATAAGACCAGTGCCGATCAGGAGTGCACCGGCGACAGCGAAATCGGCCAGGTTCCAGGCCACTTCATCGGTAAACTGCATCGCCAGCAAGGGCAGCAGCAATATGAACGCTGTCCCGAGCACGATGCGAATAATGTTTTTGTTTTGCATGATCATAGCTATGTTCTCCTCGATAATTCCTGCGGATGTCTCGACGAACATCCAAAGAGCGAAACTGAATAGCCCTTTTTTCGCATTTCTGCGCTCGCGGCAGAGGTCGTTGAAGGTTTGCTCCATTCCCTCGCCAAAGCGCTCATGGTATGGCTTTGGGTAAAGGCGAAGCAGTTTTCCGTACCAGTTTCGGTATCGGCGTATGGAATGCTCATATGCCATAGGCGAATGAGATCGGCGAAAGGCGTTTCTGTTTGGCAACAGCCATGACCTCGCGGTATCGCTCCAATTCCGCCGCGAGCGCTTTTTGCCCGAGACCGGTGATTTTGTAATAGATGCGGCGCTCATCGTCCATTTTGGGGTCTACTTTCTTGTCGCTCTCGCGTATCAATCCCGCCTCTATCATGCGGCCGAGCGAGCCGTAGAGCGTCCCCGGCCCCATCTTCACTTTTCCCTGCGAGTCCGACTCTACCTGCTTCATTATTCCGTAGCCGTGTCGCTCCTGTATGGAGAGTGCGAGCAGGATATGAAGCACCGCCGGAGTTAAGGGTGTGTTCGTTATATTCTTCGGCATGTCTCTAGACTATATCCGCAGCGGATATATGTCAAGCGGTTCTTTCTAACACTTTTCTAACGGAACACGCCGAAACGTTAGAAAAAACGCCAAAGCACCAGACAGGCAATCCCGGCTAAGTCTTTGCCGGAGTTGCCTTTTGGTGCCTGGTGGTGTCCGCTGGTTTACGGCTTGAAGCTGTTCATAGCCCGAAGGTCCTGGGTTCAAATCCCAGCCCCGCTACCGAGCTTAGCCCGCTGAAGTCCAACTTGTAGTGAGCATCGCCGAACCACGACTTCGGCGGGCGTATGTTTTGGATTCCTGGCAAATGAATCGATGGACCGAGCGCGGACTACAGAAACACAGGTCTATGCGTGCCAGCCCTCCACCTTGCGAATGTCAACAATCCAGCGTTTCTTGCGACAAGGGAGTTCGAGGAGCAAGATGGAATGATATCTCCTACCACGATTCTGACCGCCATAGGAAACACCTCCATGGTGCAACTGCGGAAAGTTGTTCCGCCCGGTTGTGCGAAGGTGTTTGTGAAGCTTGAATGGGAAAACCCGACCGGCAGTATGAAAGACCGCGCGGCACAGGCAATGATTTCGAAGGCGGAGGATGACGGCCGCCTGCGACCTGGGGACACGATCGTTGAATACACGGGGGGGAGCACCGGTATATCGCTCGCGTTGATCTGTGTGGCCAAGGGCTACCGTCTTCATATCATTACATCCAATGCATTCAGCCGGGATAAGCTGAATCAGATGGAGGCGTTCGGCGCGGAACTGACATTGGTAGCAAGTGAGGGGGGCCTGACCACGAAGAAGTTGATTCTCGATATGATTGAAGCCGCTAAAGAGTACAGTCGAAGACCGCACACGTACTGGACAAACCAGCTCTACAATTCTGACAGCATTGCGGGCTACTATCCGCTGGCGGAGGAAATCTGGAACCAGACGAGCGGAGAGCTTGATGCATTTGTTCAGTGCGTCGGCACGGCAGCGTCATTGCGAGGTGTAGCAACAGTGCTAAAGCGTTACAATCCCCAGCTCAAGATCATCGCAGTCGAGCCGGCCGAATCACCAGTATTGTCGGGTGGTCAAGCTGGACCGCATAAAATCGAAGGGGTAGGCATTGGCTATACTCCCCCGCTCTGGGATCCAAGTCTGGTGGATGAAATTGTTGCGGTCAAGACAGATGATGCGAAAGCAATGGCCAGACGCTTAGCCCGGGAAGAGGGTCTTTTCGGCGGAACATCCTCAGGGGCAAATGTCATCGCGGCGATTCGAGTGGCAGAGCGATTGGGGCCGGATGCCAGCATCGCTACCTTGATGGTAGATTCCGGGCTAAAATACCTCAGCACCGATGTGTTCAGGAATGCCGGGTGCCCCACCGCTTGCGGTGGGTAACGTAGTGTGCGCTGGCGGTCTCAACCTTATGCGATATTCCAATGGTCCCAAGGCAAGCCCTGGGGCACCTGGCTCGTCCATAACGTCTCGGATGTCGGCCGGACACTCCTGTCCGGCCTTTTTCAACAGGCCCTGGGGAAGGGAACAAGTTTCAAAGCCGCCCTGCCTCGGTCGCGCGATCAGGTATCTTGCAGCGATATCTGGCGCTGCCTATCCATGCGCCTGCGCTTGTCGGCGTCGAGGATGGCCTTGCGCATGCGGATGGACTTCGGCGTGACCTCAACCAGTTCATCCTCTGCGATCCATTCGAGCGCTTGATCGAGCGTCATCTTGCGGGGCGTATCCAGAACCGCGGTTTGATCCCGGCTGGATGCCCGATGGTTGGTGAGGGCTTTGCACTTCGTGGGATTGCAGGTGAGATCATCGGGGCGGTTATTCTCGCCGACGATCTGTCCCTGATAGACAACCTGCATGGGTTCCACAAACAGGGTCGTCCGTTCCTGAAGTTTCTCCATCTGGTACGAGGTGACCGGACCCGTTTCCATGCTGATTAGCGAGCCGCGGAACCGCGACACGATCTCGCCCTTCCAGGGACCATACCCGGTAAAGCGCGACGCCATGATCCCCAGCCCGCGCGTATCGGTGAGAAACTCGGTTCGGTATCCGATCAGGCCGCGCGTGGGAATGGTAAACTCGAGGCGCACCAGTCCGGCGCCGTTGTTTTCCATGTGGACGATCTCCCCTTTGCGGTGGGCCAGTTTCTCCATAACTACGCCCTGGTACTCGCCGGGAACGTCGATAATCAGTTGTTCGATCGGCTCGAGCACGGCGCCGTTCGGACCAACGCGCGTGATGACTTCCGGGCGGGACACGCACAACTCGATTCCTTCGCGCCGCATCTCCTCGACGAGGATGGCCAGATGCAGCTCGCCGCGTCCGGAGACTTTCACGCCGTCGGCGCGGCCGATGTCTTCGACGCGCAAGGCGACGTTGATGCGCACCTCGCGCAGCAGCCGCTCTTTCAACTGGCGCAGGGTGATCGCCCGACCCTCATTGCCGGAGAACGGCCCAGTATTCACAAGGAAAAACATCGAGACCGTCGGTTCCTCGATCTCCAGCGGTTTGAGGGCCGCGTTTTCGAATCCCAGGGCCGAAAAAGTGTCACCGATGCCGATTTCCTCGGGACCGGCGATCCAGACAATGTCACCGGCGGAGACCTCTTCCACTTCGACGCGATCCAGTCCGCGTGTCACCCACATGTGCACGCCCCGCTCGGCGGAGGTGGAGACGACATCCCAGCCGGCGTCCTGGTCGGCCGGATCGCGCCAGCGGGTGACCGTTCGAACGAAATCGCCGCCGAGAGCGAGACACCCATGAAGCACGCGCCCGCAGCCGATCTGACCGATGTAATCACTCCACGCCAGCGTGCTGATCTGCATGAGAAAGGGCGCCTGGGGATCGACGCTGGGCGCCGGTACATGTTCAACAATGGTCTCGAACAGCGCCTCGATTCCAGTGCGGGGATCGTGCGCCAGATCGCGCACAAGCCAGCCATCCAGGCCCGAACCATACAGAACCGGAAAATGGGCCTGCGCATCATTGGCGCCGAGTTCGATGAACAAGTCGAAGGTCTTGTTGAGCGTGTCGTCGGGCCGGGCATGGGGGCGATCAACCTTGTTAATAATCACGATCGGACGCAGCCCCAGGCGGAGCGCGCGCATCAGGACGTAGCGGGTCTGGGGCATCGGCCCCTCGTTGGCGTCGACCAGCAGGAGAACCGAATCCACCATCGAAAGGACCCGCTCGACCTCTCCGGAAAAGTCGGCGTGGCCGGGGGTGTCGATAATGTTGATCAGGTAGCCCCCCCAATTGACCGTGCAATGCTTGGCCCTAATGGTGATGCCGCGTTCGCGTTCGAGTTCGTTGGTGTCCATCAGCCGGTTGGCCACCTGTTCATTGTCACGGAAGAGGTGCGCGGCGCGGAAAATCGAATCGATCAGCGTGGTCTTGCCGTGGTCAATGTGGGCGATAATGGCGAGATTGCGAATGTGGCTGGCTGTCGTCATGTGCGTTCGAGATTCCTGTCTGTGAAAACTGTGTTCCCATGGCTCCGCCATCCGGGAAACAGGGGGAGCCGGGGCGTCCTGGATTGTCTGGGTCGCGGTCGGGGAAGGGGTGACGGCTGTGGTGACTCTTGATCAGAACGTCGGAATGCGCCTCATATCCTCCTTGGAAACGAACCGATGCTGATACGTCGCTCAAGCGGGTTTTGACGGAGGAAAGTGTCCATCGTATGATCGAGGGCAGTCCGATGAAGCGCGTCGTCACCGTGAAGACGGCCCGATCGACACAGCTTCCCTACCTCAAAACCCCGCCCCAGTCTCCCGCTGACCTCCGGGGTTTCCATTTCATTGAGGCGTATTCGACACTCGTCTCCACTGAGGGATCCCCCTCAGGTCGCCCCGCCAACGAACGGGACAACGCTCAGTTCCGATGATTCGCCCTTGTCCAGTCGAACCGATCCCGGGCACCGTTCAGTCATCGCACCCCTGCGCCCCATCGGGCCTTGAGGTGTCACTCTCGCTCGGTCTTCCGCAGCAGTCGCCTCGAAATCATCGCGTCGAACGAGATCTTACCCGGTCCAAACACCATCAGCACGAGAGCGATCGCGGCGTAAACGAGCGCCAGTTCGTAGGATGCACCCCTCCCGACAAATGGATCTCCGCGCACCACAGCATGAGTCCACACCGCTACAGCCATCGTAGACAAGATACCGGCCGAGGCGAGTGGAGTAATCAGGCCCAGAACCCACGCCAGCCCCCCGCCAAACTCCGAAAGAGCGGCCAGAGCCTGCAATGGGGAGGGCATGGATGAGGTGTCACCCATCCATCCCAGCGGATTCTGGATCTTCGGCCATCCGTGGAACATGAACGCCGCACCGGCGACCACGCGCAAGAGTAGCAGGACTACTCCAAAGCGGCCAGACGGAGGCGGCGGGAAGAGAAATGATGTCATTCGACGCATAGATTCAGCCTTTCAATTCGCCCGTCCTCAAAGACGGGTGGTGCGGTCAGGAAATCGTTTCCAGTCGATATGCGGACCTCTGTGCGACAGTACCGTCTTTCAAGGCCAACATGAAACCAGCGCGATTCTCCCGACATCTGTTGACAATCAAGAGTGAAGGGGTTGTCACATCTCGCGCCTCAGAATCTCGAAGAAACGTCCTTTCGCGTGACGCTCGATCCAAGGGTAGTGCCCGCATTCAGGAAGTATACGAAAGCTGACCCTCCGGAGACAATTTTCGAGAAAGGGACGGATGCCCTCGATTGGGTGAGGATCAAACTCACCGTGGATCACCACCGTGGGCACAGCGATCTTGGCGAATTCGGTCTTGAGAACCCCCGGGCAGTCCCGTAGCGCGACGAAATCTGCCCATACCTTCTTGTGCAGTTCGTGCTGAACTTCCAAAACTTCCAAGTCCCTTGTCAGCGGATCGTAAACATCCGCATCAAACATGATATCGCCCCACTCCTTCATAAGGCGGTCTGCATCTTCTGCCTCTGCCGTTTCCAATTGCCTCTTCACCGTCTCATAGCGCCGGCGCGTCTCAGTGTCCAGCCTCTCCAGCCGGCAGGTTTCAACTCTGGAAGAATTCCCGGCATCGAACACGGCGCTTCCAACAAGTATCAGCTTCTCGATCATCATTTCTGCCCGGGCAGACAGGAATAGTGCCAGCACGGCCCCCCAAGATGAGCCGATCAGTGTCACCGGCAGCTCGGCATGATTCACCAACTGTGCGCGGAGCTCTTCTATCTGCCCGTCAAGAGAGTCCCTGGTCTGGAGTGGTTCAAGGACTCCCATGATCTCCCCCAACTCTCTGGCAACGGGGGCCATGTAACCGGGCGCCCCCGGCCCTCCGTGGAGAACCGCGACCCTGAACGGCGGGCTACCGTACGTCCGGGCTGTCATCTGTGACATGTGTCTGTCATCCAACGAAACCGGCGCGGCGCCATTGGCTGTTGCGCTGAGTGCGAACAAGTCACGTGCAGCACGGGCCCTCCGACTGGCGATTTCACTGTCCGCCTGCAGCAGATAATTCAAAGATCAACTATAACGGATCCACCGCATGACCTCGGGAAGCGTTGGACGCTTGCCGGTCATCAAGATACCTATACGGAAAATCCGCCCGGCGATCCAGCCCGCCACGATCACCGAAACCGCCAGAAGTGATGCGGAGATCAGGACTTCCCACAGGGGAACGGTGGTCAGATTCATCCTCATCACCATGGCGAGCGGCGAAAACGGAGGCACGACTGAGAGAAACCGCATCCAGATCGAATTCGGCTGGTTGATGAAGGCAAGCAGCAGGACCACCGGCATCATCAACACCATCACGGCCGGTCCGAGGAGCGGCTGCGCCTCCTGGTCGCTTGATACGACCGAACCGACGATGGCAAACCAGCACGAGTAGAACAGATACCCAAGCAGGAGGTAGATGATAAACCAGAAAACGAACGACCACGATCCCAGGATCGCCAACCCGCCCATGACGCGCCCTGTCATCGCAAATCCGCCGGCGCCGGCGATCAGTCCCAGAATCACCCACGCGGCAATCTGCGCCATGGCGACCATCCCCTGTCCCAAGATCTTACTCATCATGATTTGGAAAGGCGTCACCGAGGAAACCAGAACCTCAATGATGCGGGCGTTTTTTTCCTCGAAGAGAGCGCGCATAAGCTGGGTACCGTAGCCGAAGATCATCATGAACAGAATCGCGGCAAACAGCATGGCACCGACGTAGTCTGACATGAACTCGCTCTTCGAACGTCCCTTGGCGCCGATCTTGTGTGTTTCCATCTCGACCCGCCGTGTCAGGGCTCGGGCCAGTGTGTTATCGAGGCCGTGCGTGGCCGTGCGTCCGGCGATGACGTAGTCGGTGAATCGCGTGCGCAGCTCACGGATCATGTTCACGCGTGAGACGTTCGCGGAATACAGCGGTACCGCGCCAGAGTCCCATACCGCCGTGTCGGCCACGAGAAACGCGTCAAGTCTATTGGCGAGCGCACGCGCGGTCCACGCCTCGAGGAGGCGTCCCGTGTCGGCGGGAGACGCTGACTGGTACTCTATCTCCCACTGAGGCCTGCCACCGGGCAGAGTGTCACCGCCCACGAAGGTTCCGAATCTCTCCAGTGCACGCGAGTTGATTTCGATCAGGCCGATTCTGTACGTGGTGTCCTTCGTGCGATTCGTCAGCCAGGCAGGGATCGTAAACACCGCGACCATTATGACGGGAGTCAGAATCGTGCCGATGATGAACGACCGTGTGGCGATCCCCTCACGCAGTTCCTTACGGATCATGACCCACAGTTTGTTCATGAGTGTTTCTCTGCCGCCTTACCGGCCATCGCCAGGAAGATGCTGTGCAGGCTGGGCTGAAGGCGCTGCATGCCATCCACGCGTCCGAGGGAAAGGACTTGCGACATCAGATGCTGATGATCCGTGCCGGCTGCCAGCGTCAGCTCATGGCGGTGCCGTTCCGAACGAATCGCAGTGACACCCGGCAGGGACGCGAGTGACGCGGGCGGCAGATCACCCTCGACCACCAACGTGTCGGTGCCGAACTTCGATTTAACGCCGGCAAGTGGACCGTCCAAGACCTTCTCTCCACGATCGATCATGCACAGATGGTCGCAGATCTTTTCCGCCTGCTCCATCACATGAGTGGAAAACAGAATCGTTGTGCCCTTCGCCTTCAGCTCCAGCACGATATCCTTCAACACTTCCTGGTTCACCGGATCCAGCCCCGCAAACGGTTCATCAAGGACCAGCAGTTGTGGCTCGTGAAGAATCGTCGAAATAAACTGCACCTTCTGCTGCATACCCTTCGACAATTCCTGCACCTTACGTTTCTTCCATTCGCTTAAACCCATCCGCGACAGCCATTCATCGATCTTCGGCCGTGACCGGCGGGACGGAACCGATTTGATCTCCGCCATGTAAACCAGCACATCTTCGACCGTCATGCGCTTGTAGAGGCCGCGTTCCTCCGGCAGGAAACCGATCGAGTCGTTCCGGGCTCTTGAGGTGTTCCGGAAGTGAAGTGCAATCGTGCCGGTGTCGGGCGCAAAGATGTTCAGTATCATGCGGATGGTCGTCGTCTTACCGGCGCCGTTGGGTCCAATGATGCCATAGATTGCACCACGCGGAACCGACAGGGATAACCCCTGTACGGCCACGACGTTCTCGAAACGCTTGCTGATCCCCTGAATCTCAAGGATTGAGGGTTCGGAGGTGGCGATCATCGCCGGATCAGCAGGGGAGAAATGGGACTTCGATTGCATGTTGTCAGACAAGTTGGGCTTTCGAGCCCGTAACGGAACATGCGGTCTTACTGTTTACCGTCGTTTCTGGCGACTTGGTCTCTGCCCTCAACAGGGCGGCTTGCTGGTTCTGCGGTCGGCGTAGATTCAGCGTGCATTGTTTGATCTGCTCCCGCTTGGTCGATGTCTACTGATCCCGTCCGGTGTGCACATCCGTCAGCGCGAAGTTGCTGAGCGCCCCCTGGTGGCGCAGGTGGTTGTACCACTGCTTAAGGTAGTTCCGTGATCGCTGGAAGACAATTGCTGACTTGGAATCCAAGCGACCTTGGTTCAGTCGCCTCAAGCGCCGCGGCCGATTCCCCTTCTCTTTCGCCGTCTCTCTTTGAGCACCGAGGCCGGGACGGGACTCTGGCCCTCCTCCGATTCGGCTGGCACATCATAAGCGCAGTGGAAGTCGAATGGCCCCACCCCGACTCAAACGAACTTGACGGAACTCAATCCATTGATTTTCATCGGCTTGGCGGTACGAGTGGAGGGACTGATTCGTGTCTGATATGGGCGCCTTGTGGTACGTCTACTTGCTCCGTTGCGCCGACGGTTCGATCTATACAGGCATCACCACCGATGTCAATGCGAGAGTGAAGAAACACAATCAGGGTAAAGGGGCGGCATATACATCAGGAAGACGGCCGGTCGCGGTCATTTACCAGGAGCAATGTCCGGATCAGGGATCTGCACTGCGACGAGAGGGACAGATCAAGCGGTGGCGGAAGCAGAAAAAAGAAGACTTGGCCCTGGGGTTTCCTGAACGTCGCACGCGATGAGTCCTTCGGCATTGCTCAGGATGAACGCGTCCCACCTCTCCGCTTGTCCTGTTTCCCTGCCACCCTCTCCTCGTTCGCTGTTCGCTCCTCTAAGTCATGGTCAGGGAATTCCCTTTATCGTGATCTTCACAGTCGCTTTCTTACTGGAGTCACGGCTGGCTGCCGGAGAGAGGGTGCTTGGATGAGTCAAGACAAGGATTACGTACTGGGCACGCACGACGAAGAGATTTTGCGCCTGGGTCTCCAGCATCGCGTGTGGAGGCCGCGCGCGCTGGATGCTTGGCGGCGCGCTGGATTCACCGTCGGCCAGACGCTGCTCGACATCGGGTGTGGTCCCGGTTACGCATCGGTCGACCTGGCAGAGATCGTCGGGCCTTCAGGGCGCATCGTGGCCATCGACAGATCAAGACGGTTTCTCGATGCGCTCGAAGCCACCCGCCGTCACCGCGGACTTGAAAACATCACGGCCCTTGAACTCGACCTGAATGAGGCTGACCTGCCCACGGTCGGAGCCGATGGTGCCTGGTGCCGATGGGTCTTTGCGTTCGTGAAGAACCCGCGCGCGTTCCTCGCACGAGTGGCGGGCACGTTGAAGCGCGGCGGTGTGCTTGTCATTCACGAGTATTTCGACTACTCCACGTGGCGGGTTGCGCCGAGGTCTGCAGACATCGAGGAATTCGTGAGAGTCGCGATGAAGAGTTGGCGCGCCGACGGGGGTGAGCCGGACGTCGGCCTGGACTTGCCAATGTGGCTTGACGAACTCGGATTTGAGACAAAGACCATCATCCCGATAATTGACATCGTGCCGGCATCAAACTTTGTGTGGCAGTGGCCGAGCACGTTCATGAAGATCGCTCTCGGTCGTCTGGTCGATCTGGGTCATCTGGCTTCAGAACGTGCGCTGGCCATGTCGCGGGCGATCGAGGCCGCTGAGGCCGACCCGCGCACGCTCATGATTACACCCGCCGTAGTTGAGATCATTGCCGTTCGCCGGTGAGACGGATGCGCCAGTTCTGCAGCGCCATTCCTCGTCTTGCCTGCCGGAGACTTCCTTGCACATGGCAACGGACGGGGATAGTGACAAGAGGCACGGCATGCCGTGCCCCTGCGGGCGCCGAACTGCCTGCCGGTTTCTTCATTCGTTATGCAAGGATCAATAGTGGACGCATCGCCCAGGAAACAGACGTGTTTACGTTCTATCTGACGAGCTTGGCGTACAATCGCAACCCCAACAGTCTGCGCGGAAGCAGGAGCACTCACGAGGAGGTCGTCGCATGAATCCTGAAGACAATCGTCATCCACGCGGTTTCTGGTTCATCTTCTGGGGCGAGCTTGCCGAGCGCGCCAGCTTCTATGGCATGAAAGCACTGCTCGTGCTCTACATGATTGACAAGCTGGGGTACTCGGACGCCAACAGCGCCACGGTTGCTTCCCTCTTCACCTCCGCTGCCTATGTCCTGACCATCGCCGGTGGGTATATCGCCGATCGCTGGCTGGGCAAGTTCCGCACGATCGTGTATTTCGCGATTCCCTACATCTTGGGACACGTGATCCTGGGCACGTTTACCTCCGAGGTGGGCCTGTATGTCGCCTTGGCGCTTCTGGCCGGCGGCTCCGGATCGATCAAGCCCAATGTCAGCACCCTGATGGGATTGATGTACGAAAAACAGGGGAAGAGCCATCTTTTGCCGCAGGCCTTCTCCTGGTTCTACATGGCGATCAACATCGGTGCGGCATCGACCATGCTCACGCTGCCCTTCATCCGCGATAAGTACGGGTACAGTGTGGCGTTCATGGCGCCGACGGTCATGATGGCGGTCTCGCTGGCCGTCTTCTATGTCGGCAAGAAGCACTACCCGCAGGAAGAAACCGGACATCGCGTACGGGTCGCCAAGACTCCTGAGCAGCGCCAGGAGGAACGCAGGGCGCTGCTGCGTCTGTCGGGTATCTTTGTGCTGGTCACGTTCTTCTGGTCCGTGTATGACCAGTCGTATTCGACCTGGACGCTTTTCGCTCGTGACCACCTCATACTCGACACGCCCTTTGGACGTATCCCCCCCGACGCCATCCAAGGCCAGAACGCGGTGCTCATTGTACTGCTTTCCCCGCTGTTCGTGTGGCTATGGTCCAAGACCGACCGCGACGAGACGCATCGTCTCGCATCATCGAAGAAAATGCTGCTCGGGTTTGTTCTGGTCATCCTCTCGATGGCAGTGATGGCCAGCGCCGGGTATTACTCGGCCTACGGAAAGATCTCGATCCTCTGGGAGGTGGCCGCCTACATCCTTATGACGATGGCCGAACTGTGCATCTCAGTCATCGGCTTGCAGATGGCCTTCGAGGAGGCACCGGCGACCATGAAGTCGATGATCACCGGGATCTGGTTGTGCACAGTCGCCACGGGCGACGCCCTCGCCGGATGGTTCTCGCGAATCTACACTGAAACCACCCCCGGCAACTTCTTCGCGATCATGACCCTGATGATCGCGGGAGTAACGGTAGCCTTTTACTACGTCGGCAAACGCTTTGAGCGCAGGGCGCCAGCGCCAACCAAGACATGAGTCAAGAGCATACAGACCGCGGACCGCCGATCATCCGCACGCCCAGCAGAGAGGCGAGGCACCTCCCTTGCGGAGGCCGACATGCTCAGAAATGTGGGGAACGGCCATGACCCAGGACTTCGCCCGGACCACGCTGGGGAACAGCGGTATCCCCGTTCGCCGCATGGGTTTATCGGCAACGTATCGCCCAGGCAAGGCGGCGATCTACGAGGCGCTGGATCGCGGAGTCAACCTCTTCTTTATGTATGGCTTCGACACCCAAATGACCAGCGTGTTGCGCGATGTCCTAAGAAGCGGGCGGCAGGATATCGTGGTGGTCACCGGCGCTTACAATCTGCTCGTTGGCCACCCGAACCTGCGCCGTACGCTGGAAAAGAGGCTGCGCAAACTGGGAACCGATCACATTGACGTATTTCTCTTCCTCGGTGTGACCAAGGAAAAGCACTTCACCGGCCATGTCCGGGAGGAACTCGTCCGTTTCCGCGAAGAGGGCAAGGTGCGCTGCATCGGCATGTCATGCCACGACCGCAAGTTCGCCGGACGGCTGGCCGCCGAGGGCGTCCTCGACACGCTCATGATCCGCTACAACGCCGCCCACCGTGGCGCGGAAGAGGACGTGTTCCCCCACCTGGCCAATCACGATCCAGGCGTTCTCAGCTACACCGCCACTCGATGGAGCTGCCTTCTCAGAAGACCTCGCAACTGGCCCAAAGGCGAACGAATCCCCACGCCCGGAATGTGCTACCGCTTTGTGCTCTCCAACCCCAATGTCGACGTCTGCTTAACCGCTCCCTCCAACATCAAACAACTCCGCGAGAACCTCGCCGCCCTGGACGACGGCCCGCTATCCGCAGACGATATGCAGTTCATGCGGAAGTTCGGCGACGTGGTACACGAGCAGCGGAAGTGGTTTATGTAAGCGCGACACGCAGACGCGGGTGACGGAGGCCGGACAGGACTGGATCGCGTCTTGTAGCGTAGGGCCTTGTGCCCGTTCCTTGAGCGCAACCAGGATGCCGACACGCGGAATCGAATCGTGGTAGTGAAATCTCCCACCGCCAGTGGCCCACCAGAGGCCCGCCGCGGCGGGCCGAAGGCGAATGACGCGGATGGTGGGGTGGGTGTAACGATCAAAGGAAAGCCTGCCGCGAAGAACCCCACCATCCGTCCAGTCCGCCAAGGCGGACAGAACTCCTGGTGGGCCACCGGAATGCTGCGAAATCCTGCGAAAATACAGAAAGTGATTGCCGGTCGTCCGACTTGTGCTATCTTGCAGAGGCCCACGGGCTTGTACAGACGTGAAGAATCAAACATAGTACTCAAATAGGAGGTGTCGCATACGGCGCTTGTGGACGGTTGTCTTGGTGGGGGCGGTTGTTCTTGCGTTGGTCCAGCCGGTTCATTCCATGCAGAGATTCAGCACCCCGCCGGGTGCGCCCGGCATGCAGTTGGGTAAGAAACAGCCCGGTCCCGCGCTGACCGCCGCGCAGCAGGCGACGATCAAGCGGCGCGTAATGACAGCCATGTCGGGCCTTGATCGTATCCATGTGGTCGGCTCCGCGCCCGCTCCGGCCCCGCCTGAAGTGCTCGATGCTCTCGCTGAGTGGCGCGACCACAACGCCAAGGACGTGGAAATGTGGTGGGACCCGGACACGCGCACGCCCTTTTTCATCAAGGGTAACGACTTGGCGCTGCCGACCCCGACCCCACTGGCCAAACTCGGCCATGACCTCCATACCGCTGCGGCTCTGGGGACATTTACACGGCTGCCCGAGTTCCTCGGTCTCCGCAACGCGGAATCGGAACTGCGGCCACTTGGCCAGCAGACGGATCACCTGGGCATGACCCACGTGCGTTTCCAGCAGACCTATCGCGGGCATGACGTCTGGGCGCGCGATCTGTACTGCCACTTCACTCCCGACTCACGGATGAACCTGATCAACGGCCGCTGGGCGCCAACCCCTGTTCAGCTTGATGGAGTCAACCCTTCGCTGGGCGCCCCCGCTGCCATCGAAGCGGTAAGGACACACTTCGCAGACCGCACTCAAATCGAAACCAGCGACACAACGCTAGTCGTCTACATCGACTCGGACCAGACACCCCACTGGGCATGGATGGTCCGGACTTCCCTTGGCCCGACCGAAGGATACGACGTCTTCATCGATGCAGTCACCGGCGGATATCTGCATCAGGTGTCGTTCGTGTATTCCGACGGGCCGGTGGTGGGGTCGGGGGTGGACCTGTTCGGCCAGACACGGACAGTGAACGCCTATCAGGTCGGATCGTGGTATTACATGATCAACACGACGAAGCCGATGTTTAGCCTTGCGAAGTCCCAGTTGCCAAACGACCCGTGGGGGGCCATACAGATTTGGGACAAACTCGGGCTGAGCGACCCCTACTGGTACTACGTTCGCAGTTCCAATCCCAACTCTTGGGGAGACGCTGCCGTCTCGGCTGCCCGCAACCTCAGCTTCATCTACGATTACTTCCAGACTCTTCATGGCCGTAACTGTTTCGACGACAGCGGATCGACCCTGCCCGTCGTCGTCAATGACCCTATGGTCAACAGCGTGGGCAACAACGCAACATGGAGTCAGGGAGTGATCCGGCTGGGGATTGGGGGGACGATCACTTACAACTGGGCTGGAACATTGGACCTTACCGCTCACGAGTTTACACACGGAGTAGTCGAGTACAGCGCAGGTCTGGTGTACAATTCCCAGCCCGGCGCTCTAAGCGAATCGTTTGCTGATATCTTCGGTGTCCTTGTAGAGCATTTTGTTGAGGGTGCGTCATCTGACTGGCTCTTGGGAGAGGACATCATGAAACCGCCTATGTCCGGCGTTGCGCTACGCGACATGCAGGATCCCGGAAGTGCTCTTGTCTGTGGAACGGATTACTGTCCGAAACAGCCAGCAACCATGTCCTTCTATGACACGACAAGTTCTGACGATGGTGGCGTGCACATAAACAGCGGTATCCCGAACCATGCCTTCTACTTGATTGCGAATTCCGTCGGGCTCGGCAAAGCAGATTCGATCTACTATAGGTGTCTCACGACAGGGAAACTCCCTAGAAACGCCAAATTCATCGACCTTCGCCGTGGAATACTTCAATCGGCATCTGAGCTGTACGATGGCAATTCCGCGATTGCCAACGCGATTGCGTTAGCGTTTGATGCGGTCGAGATCTTCGACGGCCCGCCGACGCCACCACCGGTAACGCAGCCTGCGCCCACAAGCGCGCAATGGATCATCGCTCGTGATGATTTGACCTGGCGACTGGCGCGGTTCGACACTGCCGGGACGTTTCTCGGGTACACATCAGCGGGTCTTGCCATCAAGAAGCCATCCGTGCCCGATTCGGGCGATGCGGTGTATTTTATCGACAATACCTCCAATGTTCGTTTTGTTAACCCGGATGGCACGGGAGAGGCTCAGATAGGTAATCCGGGAACACTTTTCGCCAACATCGCCGTGTCGCCGGACGGGTCGAGGCTGGTGTACGACATCGTGTCAGATCCCAAGTTGTATTTCTTCGATCTCAAGGATACAACCGGAGCTAGCGACTTCTGGTGGCCACTTTACACACCCACTTATTCGGAGTCGACGGTGGTCAATGACGTGCTGGAGGCCGATGTTCTGGAATGGGACATCTACGGGCAGAACGTGATGTTTGACTGCCTCAACGCGCTGCCGCGACAGAGCGATACCGTGCTTTATTGGGACATCCGGACTATGGATGTCGCCACTGGTCGCATACAGAGGACGCTCCCGAGTATTCCACCTGGGTACCAAATCGGTAATCCGTCCTTTGGCAAGATTCACCCCGACCTGATTGCATTCGACTACTTTCGTGGTGACAGCACCTTCGTATACGCGGCAAATCTGAGCAGGAACTCCCTTCAGCGCATCGCTACGGCGGGTCTGTATCAGGGGCGTCCCAGCTTCTCGCCGGGCGACGAGCGAGTAATCATCGAATTCAATTCGGGCGCTGGGCCCAACCTGTGGAGGAGCGGGTTCAACCCTGACAGTTTGAAAACAGTCGGAGTTTTCCAAATGGTCGTCGCAGCCGCCTCCTTCCCCAACTGGCGCTTCACCGGCCGCGACACACCAGTTGACGTAACCGACACAGACAACGGCCCGGCGATACCATCGGCGTTCTCTCTTTACCAGAACTACCCCAACCCTTTCAATGCCTCGACCGTCATCTCCTATGATGCCCGGTCGGTGGGGCCGGTGGCGTTGGAGGTCTTCAATATTCTCGGCCAGCGCGTCTTCGTCAGAAACGAAGAGGGCGTGCTGCCGGGCCGGCACACGTTCACCTGGAATGGCGCTGACCAATCCGGCGCGTCCGTGCCCAGCGGGCTGTACCTGTATCGCGTGAGCGCCGGGGGTGTGCAGCAAACGCGGAAGATGGTGCTGCTGAAGTAGGTAATGGTGTTGATGGCCCACCAGTAGCGAATTCGCCGCAGGCGAATGACGCGGATGGTGGGATGGGGCGCAACGATCAACGCGAGGTCTCCCGCGAAGAACCCCACCATCCGTCCAGTCCGCTGACGCGGACAGGATTACTGGTGGGCCACCAGCGCGATGTCTTGTGTTCTCGTGCCCGGGATTCTCGAATGGTAAAGCTCAGACATTGGGATAACGACGGCCGGGCGCGATTCGTCACGTTCTCCACGCATCGTCGTGTACCACTCCTGAGCGATCGACTCGCCTGTCAGATCCTGCTCGACCAGATCGCGATCGCCCGCCAAGAGCATGGCTTCCGGCTGCTCGCGTATGTGATCATGCGTGACCACGTCCACCTTGTCCTGGTACCGCCTGACGCCTGCCGTGTGGGTCCCATGATCGGTGACATCAAGAGGCTTTCGGCTCGCCTTATCCTCGGCGTTCTCCGGAAAGCGGCGAGTCCCGTGGTGGCTCGAATTCCCGTCTCCGATCAGGGACAAAGTCGGCACGCCGTCTGGGAGAAGCGCTGCTACGATCACAACTGCCGTTCGCCTGAGGACGTTTGGGAGAAAGTGAATTACTGTCATCAGAATCCTGTCAAACGCGGCTATGTTCGAGATGCAAGCGCCTGGGAATGGTCGAGCTTCAACTGCTACACGGGACAAAACGCACCGCCTCTTGACGTCGATGAACTTGCACGGGAACCTTCGCGCACCTGTCCAACAGGTGGCCCACCAGTAGCGAATTCGCCGAAGGCGAATGACGCGCATGGTGGGGTGGGTGCAACGATCAATGGAAAGCCTCCCGCGAAGAACCCCACCATCCGTCCAGTCCGCTGACGCTGACAGAACTCCTGGTGGGCCACCAACGCTTGGAGGTTGCAACTTAACGGTGGCCCACCAGGGGCCCGCCGCGGCGGGCCGAAGGCGAATGACGCGCATGGTGGGGCGGGACGCGTGACTTGGGCGGACGGGGCTGCAGTTGCCCGAAGAACCCCGCCATCCGTCCAGTCCCGCAAGCGGGACAGCATTCCTGGTGGGCCACCAGCCGTAAGAAATAGAGTACCAGCGAGTTATCCGTAATTGTCACCCCCCATCAAATACCCCCCATCCAAAAGCTTACATTTTCGTATACTATTGTGCCACGGGTCAAACGTGGCAAAGTGATCAGGTCATGAAAGTCAGCGCGCTCGAAGAATACGGTTTACGATGCATGCTCCGCTTGGGGCGGGTCGGCGACGGCGAGTCGTTGACCAATCAGGAGATCGCCGAGCAGGAAGGGCTGTCGGTCGCCAATGTGCGCAAGCTGATGATGATTCTGCGCGAGGCGGGACTGGTGCAGAGTGTGCGCGGACGGCTGGGCGGTTATGCCCTCAAAGAGCCCGCATCGAGTATCACGCTCGGCAAGATCATGGAATCCCTGGCGGGGCGCATGTATGATCCGGCATTCTGCGGGAAGCACTCCGGCGAGGTGACGATCTGTGTGAATTCGGGCGCCTGCTCTGTGCGGTCGCTGTGGGGTGTTCTTGACGGATTGGTGGGCGGAGTCCTGCATCGCATCCGGCTGTCGGACCTGATCGGCACCGAAGGCCAGGTGACACTCTCACTCCGACAGCATCTTGAGGCCACAATCGATCAGTTGCTGGGACAACCGATTCCACCAAAGCCACACAGTTTGCCCGTGATCAACACATGAGGGAGAGAACAAAAGTATGATGGACCAATTCACGACCGCGATCTATCGCATGATAACCGGTGCCACGGGTCTTCAGACCCGTGATACCGAGACGGTGAAAGACACGGGTCTAAAGACCCGTGGCACCAAAGCCCGAGAGCGACTGCGGTCGACTCGTGCGCGCGCCAAACTGGGAGAATGGAAGGTCATACGATGACTCAAGATCATGCGCCATTCCGATGCGAAGACATACGTGTGGCGATTGCAAGCAAGGAAGTAGTCAAGGGAGTGTCGCTCTCCATCAAGGGCGGCGAGATCCACGCCCTGATGGGCCCCAACGGATCGGGGAAGAGCACCCTGGTCAATGCGCTCATGGGACACCCCAGTTACACGCTCACCAGCGGACAGATCTTCATCAACGGCGAGAATGTGACCGAGATGCCGCCCCACGAGCGATCGCGGCGGGGCATGTTCCTGGCGTTCCAATATCCGCTGGCGATTCCCGGTGTGACCGTCGCCAACTTCCTGCGCGCGGCGGTCAAGGCGCGGGTCAAAGACGACTCCGAGATGAAGACATTCCGCAAAACACTGGTGGCGGAGTTTGAGCGGCTCGAAATCGATCCGGCGTTCGCCACGCGCTATGTCAACGATGGCTTCTCGGGCGGTGAGAAAAAGCGGCTTGAGATTTTGCAGATGGCGATGCTGAAACCGTCCATTGCCCTTCTTGATGAAACCGACTCGGGTCTCGATATCGACGCGCTGCAGATTGTCGCCAAGGGAATTAACACCGTCGTGAATAAAAATGTTGGTGTTCTCCTGGTGACGCATTACCAGCGTATCCTCAATTTCGTGAAGCCCGACTTTGTCCATGTCTTCATGGGCGGCCGCATCGTGCGCTCGGGCGGCCCGGAGTTGGCGACTCAACTCGAGAAAGAGGGTTACGAGCGGATTGAAAAGGAAGTCAACTAGGTCGCCGAGGTGGCTTGATCATGGAAACAAACGGCAACAAGACACAGACCAAACCAGTGCTGCATGTCCGTGAGGACTACCAGGCCCGGTACGGCTTCTCCGATCCCGATGAGTATTTCCTCAAAGCGCCCAAGGGAATCAGCCACGAAGTCGTGGCGATGATCTCCAAGCTCAAGAAGGAACCGGAGTGGATGCGCCAGTTTCGCCATGAGGCGTTGGATGCGTTCTTCGCTAAGCCAATGCCGCAGTGGGGCGACACCGTGATGCTCAACTCAATCGATTTCGATAACATCCATTACTTTCTGAAATCGACCCAGGGGACGGAGAAATCGTGGGACGACGTCCCGGACAACATCAAGAAGACGTTCGACCGGCTCGGAATCCCCGAGGCGGAGCAGAGATTTTTGGGCGGCGTCTCGGCGCAGTACGAATCCGAAGTTGTCTACCATTCGCTGCGCGAGGACCTCACCAAGCAGGGTATAATCTTTCTGGACATGGATACCGCCCTGCACGAGCAGGAGGAAATCGTCAAACGGTATTTCGCCACGGTGATCCCTCCCACCGATAACAAGTTCGCCGCGCTCAACAGCGCGGTCTGGTCGGGCGGCTCGTTCATCTATGTCCCGCCCGACACCGACGTGAAGATTCCGTTGCAGGCGTATTTCCGCATCAACGCCAGGAACATGGGCCAGTTCGAGCGAACCTTGATCATCGCCGACAAGGGCTCGCGCGTTCACTACATTGAAGGATGCACCGCCCCGACCTACTCCAGCGACTCACTGCACTCGGCGGTCGTCGAGCTGATCGCAATGGACGGGGCGTACATTCGTTACACGACAATCCAGAACTGGTCGAACAATGTCTTCAACCTGGTGACCAAGCGCGCAGTCGCTCACACCGACGCCACCGTCGAATGGGTGGACGCGAACCTGGGGTCCAAGCTGACCATGAAGTACCCGTGCGTGTACTTGATGGGCGAACGCGCGAAGGCCGAGATTCTTTCTGTGGCATTCGCGGGCGACGGGCAGCATCAGGACGCCGGCGCCAAGGTGATTCACGCGGCGCCCAACACGACATCGCGAATCACGTCGAAGTCGATCTCAAAGGGCGGCGGGCGGGCATCGTACCGCGGCATGGTGAAAGTCTACCCGAGCGCGACCAACTGCAAAGTGTCCGTTGAATGCGATGCGCTCCTGCTGGATGAAACATCACGCTCCGACACGTATCCGACAATGGAGATCGCCAACGACGATGTGCGTGTCGAGCACGAGGCGCGGGTCAGCAAGATCGCCGAGGAGCAGATCTTCTACCTGCAGAGCCGCGGTCTCACCGACGACCAGGCGCGCATGCTGATCGTCAACGGATTCTTCGAGCCGTTCGTGAAACAGTTGCCGATGGAATACGCGGTCGAGATGAATCGTCTGATCGAATTGGAGATGGAGGGGTCGGTCGGGTGAGCACAACATCAGCACCAACATCCCCGACCGGGATCGATCCCCTCTGGGAGAAGATCAAGACATTGTATGGTGACCCGGAGTGGTTGCTGTCGCAGCGCCGCGAGGCATTGGAAATCTACCGCGCGGCGGAGTTGCCGTCCCGCGTGAGTCACCTCTGGCGGTACACCGATCCCGCGCTGTTCCTTGTGGAGAACGGGATGGAATCGGCGGTGGGACCGGGGACCAAGGACCAAGGCGGTTTCCCCGTCGAATTGCAGAAGGCATTCGATGCATCGCCGATTGCCGGGGCGGCATTTCTTCACAACGGCGCCGGTGTGAAGGCGATTCTCGACCCGAAGCTGGCCTCCGCCGGCGTCGTGGTGATGGACTTGTGCGAAGCCGCCCACAAACTACCAGACTTGGTGCGCGAGCATCTCGGCTCGTTGATCGGCCCAAGCTTTGGCAAGTTCGAAGCATACGCCAATGCGGCCTGGACTAAAGGACTTCTGATCTACGTGCCGAAGGGCATTGAGATCGTCAAGCCGATCCATATCATGACCGGACCTTCCGGCACGGCTCAGCCTCTCGTGCAGCGTCTTGTTGTCATCGTTGAGGATTCGGCGGCGCTGAATCTGATCGATGAATACGGCGGCGAAGTCGATGGAAGCGGCCCGGTACACGTGAATTCAATAGTGGAGATGTGGGTTGGCGCCGGGGCGCGAGTCAAGTACGCACCGATTCAGAACTGGAGCGCCGAGACTGTCTCATACTTCACACAGCGCGCACGACTGCAGGCGGACGCCCGACTGGAGACTGTTCTGACGGCTTTGGGGGGGCGCGTTAGCAAGGTCGATTGCGGAGCAATCATGGTCGGGCGTGGCGCCGAGAGCAACATGTTCGGGCTGGCCATCGGCGGCGGGCGCCAGCATTTCGATCACCACACGGTCCACGACCACCAGTCGGGTACCACCCACAGCGACCTGCATTTCAAGGTCGCGCTACGCGGGCGCGCCCACTCGACATACACGGGCCTGATTCGGATCGAGGACAAGGCACCGTTCTGCGAGGCGTATCAGGAGAACAGAAATCTCCTGCTCTCCACCGGTGCACGGGCGGAATCGATTCCCGAGTTGGAGATCTTGAACAACGAGGTACGCTGCACTCACGGAGCCACGGTCGGCAAGGTCAACCCGGAGGAGATCTTCTATCTCGAAGCACGCGGGATCGATCCGGCCGATGCGGTCCGCCTGATCGTCACCGGTTTTGTCGGGCCGATTCTGGCGCACATCCCTGATGCGGCGCGCGACCGCATCCACCGCGAGGTGCTCCACCACCTCGGAGAGGCGTAAAATGGCAGACAACTTCGTCACCGTGGCCAGAATCGCCGACATACCCGCCGGTCAGGTGCGTGTCTGCAACGTGGATGGGGTACGTCTCGCCCTGTGCAACGTCGGGGGTCAGATATTCGCCATCGACGATACCTGCACTCACGATGATGGGCCTTTGGGATCCGGCTTCCTCGATGGATATGCCGTCGAGTGTCCCCGTCACGGCGCGCGCTTCGACGTGCGTACCGGGCAGGTCCTGCAGATGCCGGCAGCGTTTCCAATCCGGACCTACAAGACGCGGATTCTGGACGGCGATGTGCAAGTCGATCTGGGAGATGATACGCTATGACCACCACGACAGCGCCGGTCCGTCCGCAGATCGCAGATACCGCTCGTCTGGACATCGCGCGCATCCGCGAGGATTTCCCGATCCTCAAGCGCATGATCCACGGCAGTCCGCTGATCTATCTGGACAGCGCAGCGACCACGCAGAAACCCGAAGCGGTGATCAACACGATCACCGACTACTACCATCAGACGAACGCCAATGTCCATCGCGGGCTTTACGCACTGGCCGCACAGGCGACGGACAAGTACGAAGGCGCGCGCGCCAAGGTGGCCGCATTCATTGGCGCAGCCGCGCCGGAAGAGATCATCTTCACGCGCAACACGACCGAGTCGATCAATCTGGTCGCGCAAGCCTGGGGGCTGAAGAACCTCAAACCCGGCGACGAGATTCTGGTCTCCGAAATGGAGCATCACAGCAATCTGGTCCCCTGGTTCCTGCTCGCCCAGCGCACCGGTGCCGTGGTTCGCCATATCCCGATCCTGGACGACGGCACGCTCGACCTGGGAACCTGGAATGAACGTTTCACCGACCGGACGCGAATTGTGTCGCTGACACATGTCTCCAATGTGCTCGGCACAATCAACCCGATTGCGGAGATTGCCGAGCGTGTACACCGGCGCGGCGCACTGATAATGGTAGATGGAGCCCAGGGTGTGCCGCACATGACGGTCGACGTCAGCGCGTTGGGCGCCGACTTCATGGCGTTTTCCGCTCACAAGATGCTTGGGCCGACAGGGGTCGGCGTTCTCTGGGGCCGCCGCGAATTGCTGGAGGCGATGGACCCGTTTCTGGGCGGCGGTGACATGATCCGCACCGTGACCATGAGCGAGGCTACCTGGAACGACTTGCCGTGGAAATTCGAAGCCGGGACGCCGGACATTGCCGGTGTGATTGGCTTCGGCGCCGCCATCGATTATCTGGCAGCGATCGGCATGGAGCAGGTGCGCCGGCATGAAGTCGAACTTACGGAATACGCGCTCGGCAAGATGACCGCCCTGGGCGAGTTGGAAATCTACGGACCGGCCGATCCTCAGCGACGCGCGGGTGTGATATCGTTCAATCATCGCGAGATCCATGCCCACGATTTGAGCACGTACCTGGACCGCAAGGGAGTCGCCATCAGAGCCGGGCATCATTGCGCGCAGCCCTTGATGGAGCGGCTTGGGCAGAATGCCACGGCGCGCGCCAGTTTCTACGTCTATAACAACCGTGCTGACATCGACACCTTGATTGAAGCGCTGCAGAGCGCCGGGAGGTTCTTTGGACGCCGATAAGAACGATATCGAACTGGACGCCCTGTATCGGGACACGGTCCTCGATCACTTTCGTTCGCCGCGCGGGCAGAAGGCTCTTGACCGGATCGATCTGAAGCGCGACGGTTACAACCCAGTCTGCGGCGACCGCATCACGATGTCGGTGAAATTGACGGATAATGCAGTTGAAGACGTCGCGGTTCACTGCAAGGGGTGCGTGATCTCGGTCGCCTCAGCCTCGATGCTCGCCGAGCTCCTTCCCGGCAAGAGCCGTGAGGAGGCCCTGCACCTCGCCGAAGCCTTCAAGCGCATGATGCACGGCCACCCGCCGCCGCCCGGTTTGGACATCGGTGACCTGGATGCGCTCGAGGGTGTGAAGAACTTCCCCGTGCGCGTCAAATGCGCCCTGCTGGCATGGATGACACTGATTGATGCGCTTCAAGAGGCAGAAAAGAACCCAGCAGCGCCGGGCGTAACCACGACCACGGAAGAGAAGGACGCTACGTAGATGCTCGTGACCGAAGACATCGTAAGAGAGGCACTTAAGACAGTCGTCGATCCCGAGATCGAGTTGAGCATCACCGACCTTGGTCTGATCTACGGCGTCGACATCGCCGATCAAGGCCAATCGGTCACGGTGCGCATGACACTGACAAGTCCTGGTTGCCCCTATGGGCCTGTCCTGGTGAGCGACGCGAAGCGCGTGATCAGCGCCCTGCCCGGCGTGAGGCAGGCCGACGTCCAAATCGTCTGGGATCCCCCCTGGAACCCCCGGACGATGGTCTCCGACGAAATCAAAGACAAACTCGGAATCTGGTAGGCGATTGGCTTTGGGGTGCGGCGACCCGCCGCGGCGGGCCGGATCGCAAGGCGCGGATGTCTCCGCGCACTCCAAGATCGAAGATCGCAGCATCCCGGCGCATCGAACGCCGGCGTGCTCGACCGGAATCCGCTTACGTGGCCGATCTGGCCACTTCGAGGGCGTTCCCCCCGTAAACGAGACCGATTTCAGCGTCGCGCTGTTCGCGACGACGACCTTGACCTCCCAGTTGCCGGTCCACTGCGGGAGGATCTTCTTCTGGCTGTTGGTCCGCCACGGGTCACCTTTGACCGAGAGCTCCACCGATGTCATCTCTTTGCCTTCGCGCAGCCAGACGTGTTTGATTGAGGCTTCGCCACAGGCACCGGTGATCTTGCTCCAGCAATAGAGCGAGCCGACATCGGCGCTGAAACTGGTCGCGCTTCCGATCGGCATCCTGTCCGTGATGCCCGTGCAGACCTAGACCTCAGCGGCCATGTTCGAAGCGGCGGCCGGAGCCGGAGCGGCCGGTTTCTGATCCTGTGCAAATGCGACACCAACGAATGCCGCCATCAGAAGCACGGCGATGACAATGCTCCTCACAACGTGACCATCCTTTCTGAAGGAAGTGCCAATTGACGTTTGGTATTCATATTGTACCGCGTGCAATGCTCGCACGGCGACCTTAGGCTTTCAATCCTTTTCTGAGAGGGAGTCCTTTGATGACGGGTCGCTGGGCGTTCAACCTTCGTTGCTCTCGGAGTGCGGCGACGTGTCGCCACCATTGGAAGCGCGGATGTGACCGCGCACTGCTGAATCAGCGGTTATCTGCCCGAGTGCCGAGTGCCCAAGCCATGGGGCACCAAGCACCGGCAGCAGGATCGGCAGAATCTGCCGATGATATTACTAATTGCAGTCATCTAATGGGGCCGTAATGCCGAAGGGCAGGGAGAATCAAGAACCGCTGCTGGACCTGGCGACGAGGTCTCTTGATGAGCAACCTCTCGCGATCGGCGTGGTCGCTCGCTCCGTGATGCGGTTGACCGCCGATCCGGAAATCGGCATCTGGGAGCTCGCGCGGGCCGTTTCCGCAGACCCCGGGCTGTCGGGCAAGATCATCAAGATGGCCAACTCCGCGTTCTACGCGGGACCCTCAATTGTCACATCCATCCCAGAGGCCATTGCGAAGCTCGGGATCACCGCGACGAGATCGGTCGCGATCACGGCATCGGTTCAAGCCTTGTTCCGGCACGGTGGCCGGGAGGGGTTTGAGCGTGATCTCTGGCTACACTCCCTGGTGGTGGGCATTGGATCGAGGATTATCGCCCAGCACTCAGGATCGTTACTGGCCGAGGAGGCCTTCCTCAGTGGTTTGCTGCATGATATCGCCAAGTTGGTGCTGCTGCAGAGATTTCCTCAGATCTACGGGCCAATACTGAGAAGAACCGTAGAAAACGACGAAGTGTCGCTCGATGTCGAATTGACCTGCATGGGATTCACCCATGCCGATCTGGGCGCCATGATCTTGGAGCGATGGGCGTTTGGGCCGGTAGCAGTCAGGGCAGTCCGATTCCACCATGATCCAGACCGGACCGGCTCCATCCCCAACAAGGACCACGTTCAACGGGACGCCCGGCAGATCGCCCACGCGATCTGCCTCGCCAATGTGCTCGGCAAGTACCTCCAGAAGGCATCGCGCAATCCGTGCAAGATGAGCATCCCAAACAGTCCCTCACGTGAACACTTCACCTTCACAAACGAACAACTCAATGGGATCGCCGAGGAGATAAGCTTCCGTGTGGGTGACGAGTTGCAGGTATTCGGTCAACCGGACACGCCCATGTTCGTGCCGAAGCATCGCACTTCCGCCGGGATCACCTGACCAGATCGAGAGTCGCCTCAGATCGACAACCCGGCCGGCGTGCCCACACAACCGGCTGCGGAAATGCATCACGGCATCGGCCTGGTCCGCACGGGAAGGCCGGCGGATCCGTGGCATGTTTCACCTCACCCACTCACGAGCAAATGGCCCGCTATAGCGAATGCGAGTTACACAGCCCTGACCCAGTAGGTCAGGGCCACCCGGCCCTCGTGTCGGGGGCACTCCTGCTCGCGGTCGGCCAGGCGCTCACTTCCTGTGCCTCCCCCGTATCTCCTCCGCCATCGCCCTGATCTCCACCAGGTCGCGCTGCATTTCGCTCCAGCCGTACCAGAGGGCGTAGTCCGGGTTGGCGTGGAATGTGCCTTGGAATGCCCGCATCCGGTGTTCGAGGTACATGACGAATAGCCGCTGCTCGATCGGAGTCGGCGCGTCATGGAAAGTCAGAAGGTCGGGGAAGGCGGCGGCGTAGTTCTTCGGTTTGGACAGAAGGCCGTCTTTGTACAGAGCCGCGACCGTACGAATCCCTTCTGCCATGAGGTGATCAGCCTGCCGGATAATGTCATCGCCCTTCGCGAGTTCGCCCCTGGCGAAGTTCACCGAGTGGCACTGGTTGCAGGTGGCGATCATCTTGTTGCGCTCGCGCTGCCAGTCGGGCTCAGTCAGGCGGGCTAGGTCGGCGGCCTTCACGGCATCCAGACGCGCGGTTGGCTTGCCCTCCGGATCGAGCACACCCAGACCTTGCAGGATCGTTGCCCGGTCGGCCGCCCATTGCGAATCAGCAGGCAGCGGGAGCCGAACGGCCAGAAATCCCCACGCCGTCCGAACTTCATGATTCCCATCCTGCATGTGGCAGGTCTGGCAGGTCGGGGCCGCGACAGTCTCGGGCAACGTCTTGTTCTGTTTCAGCAGAAACCGCACGCCGTGTTTGGACCCAGAGTACATCTCCCACTGCGGATGATCGAATCCCATGTGGCAGGTCTGGCACGCCTGGGGCTGTTTCGCCTCTTGAACGGAGAACGTGTGTCGTGTGTGGCAGGCGTCGCACGAGGCCATCCCGAATCCACCGCCGCCTTTTTTCAAATCCGCAATCTCGGCTGGGGTCTTCAGGCCGATCTTGTGGCACCCGCCACACCCCTTCATCCCTTCGATCATTGCCATCGGCTGCCAGTGAATGGTCGGCATGGCATTCATTGCCGTCCACGCGAGAGCGTGCTTGCCGCGTTTGAACTGGTCAACCCGCTCCTTGTGGCACCCAGCGCATGTCTCGGGCGTCGGAATCTGGACCTTGGCGGCATCCTGGGCCGACGTGTGATCGGACCCGTGGCACACAGAGCAATCCACTTCGTTCTGGCTATGCTTGCTCAGCCGCCAGTCGGAGACGATGTTCGGCGTGACCTTCTGATGGCATTCGACGCAAGTTTCGGCGCCGAGCTTGCCGGCGAATAGGACGCTGGCGGCGACGACCCCGAACAGAAATCCCAGCCGGGAACCAACAGTCCTCATTTGTCTCGCGCAGGTGCGCGCAGTCCTCACTTTGATCCGAACCGACATATCAAACCCTCCTTGTCAACCCCTCACGAAAGGGGTACAAGCTGGCCTGTCAATGAGAGTTCTGGTGTGCGGCAGTATCTCGACACATACGAACAGCCCGGCATACCCGCACGGTTCAAAATCCAGATTCGTGGGGCTTGCTGCCTCACCGATCAACGCGCGGATCTGTCCAGGCGTCAGATCCACCCACATGGGATCAGCAGGACAGGATCCAACCGAACGAACTGGCTAATTCGATGGCGCACCGACGGTGAATGAGACCGACTTCAGCGTCGCGCCGCTCGCGTCGACCACTTTGACTTCCCAGTTGCCTGTCCACTGCGGGAGGATTCTCTTCTGGCTGAAAGTTCTCCAGGGGTCGCCTTTAGCTGAGAGCTCCACCGTGGCCATTTCCTTGCCGTCACGCAGCCAAACGTGCTTGATGGCCGTTTCGCCACGGGCGCCGGTGATCTTGCTCCAGCAATAGAGCGAGCCGACATCGGTGTTGAAACTGGTCGCGCTGCCGGTTGGCATCCTATCCGTGATGCCCGTACACACCTGGACTTCGGCAGTCATTGCCGGAGCAGATGCCGGAGCGGCGGGTTTCTGGTCCTGTGCAAATGCGCTACCGGCGGCTACTGCCAGTAGCAGCAGAGCGCAAACGATGTACTTCACGATGTGACCGTCCTTTCTGGAAAGCGTGTCAGTTGACCTGTTTGTATTCATCATGTAGTGAATGCAATTCTCGCACGCCAGCCCAATGGTTGTCAATCCTTTTCTCTGACCGAATCGTCTGAAGGACGATTGCGGCGGGCCGGGAGCCCCACAGCTTGGGGAGTGTTGAAAAAGCTGGCGCACAGCATTCTTGATGGGCAGACAAGAGTGTCCGCCCCACCGAGAAATCTCAGTTTAGTGGCCCGGACCCGCCGCAGGCGGGCCGCGGCGGGTCCGGGCGCTTTTTCAACGCCCCCTTGCTGTGGGAATCCATCACAGCCTCGGATTTGCCCGCACGGGAAGACCGTCGGATTATCGTTCCGGTCGAAAGCTATCAAAGTGGCCCATTCCCGATTGTCCTCGTGGCGCAATCGCTTCTCGGACATGGCCAGCCATACCGCGCATCCCACGGCCCGCCTCGGCGGGTAGGGCACCCGCAAATGGCAAGGTTGCCGACCACCGGGCGCCCCTCGTCTTGGACTCGGGGATGAACTTGGAGAGAGAACGACGGAACGTTTATTCGATCACGCCAAGCATCTTGCCGACCAATGCGAAGGTTTCCAGGACGAAGTCGAGTTGGGCGTCGGTGTGCGTGGCTGTATAGGACGTGCGGATGAGAGCCTGCCCCTTCGGGACGGCTGGCGAAACGATCGGATTGGCGAAGATTCCGCGGTCGGTGAGTTCCCGCCAGAAACGGAACGCCACCAGATCGTCGCCGATCATGATGGGGATGATGGGAGTCTGGGTGGTCCCGATGTTGAATCCCAACTGACGGAACTCGCGGTGCATCCGGTGGGTGATTGTCCACAAACGCTCGCGCCGTTCGGGTTCGCTTTCGATGATGTCGAGCGCCGCCAGGCAGGAGGCCACAGAGGCGGGCGGCATCGAGGCGGAGAAAATCAACTCCCGGGAGAAGTGCTTGACGTAATGGATGACGTCCTCCTCGCCGACGATGAATCCCCCCAGTGAGGCGAAAGACTTTGAGAACGTGCCCATTGTGATGTCAACCTGATCAATCAGGTTGAAGTGCTCGGCCGTCCCACGTCCCCCAACTCCCAAGACTCCGACCGAGTGGGCATCGTCCACCATGACCCTCGCTCCGTAAGTCTGGGCCAGGCGCACCAGGTTGGGGAGATCGACGATGTCGCCCTCCATGGAGAACACGCCGTCCACGACAATCAACTGCCCGCCGCCGTTGGCGCTGGTTTCCAGCACGCGCGCCAGATCGTCCATGTCATTGTGCTGGAATTTCACCGTGCGCCCGAAGGAAAGACGGCAACCATCAACGATAGAAGCGTGGTCTGAGCGGTCCGCGTAAATGGTGTCGGTTCGCCCGACCAGGCAGGAGATCGTCCCCAGATTGGTCTGGAACCCTGTGGAGAACACGAGGGCCGCCGGGCGCTTCATGAATGCGGCCAGACGCTCCTCAAGCTCGACATGCAGGTCGAGCGTCCCATTCAGAAAACGGGACCCGGTACACCCCGAGCCGTAGCGCCGGGATGCCTCGGCCGCCGCCTCCACCACCTTGGGGTGGTTGGTCAGGCCCAGATAGTTGTTTGAGCCGATCATGATCAACTCTTTGCCATCCACTGTCACGACTGTGCCGGGGGCCGAGGTGATGACCCGGAAATAGGGGTAAACCCCCATCGCCATGACTTCGCGGGCAGCGGTGAAGGAGCGGCACTTGGCAAACAGATCGGCTGTGTTCTTCTGTGTCTGGGTCTTCGGGGTTGCCAAAAGATGTATCCGTAGCTTGATTGTTGCGTTGCGTGCCTTCTGTGCGGCCACAGTGGCCGCAGAAGCGCGCGACGAAAACGACGGACGGTTCCCCTTGGGAACCAAATCCGCCCCAAGCAACCCGCCAGCGAGGCGACTGTCAAGTGGGTTTTGCCTGTTGCCGGGTTCCTGATATGGCTTTACGATGCCCGACTTGCCCGCCGTTTTCGTCACAGGAGCCAATGGGTTCGTAGGATCGCATCTGGCGCGCGCCCTTCGCCGGGTGGGTCATCCAGTCCGAGCCCTCGTCCGCAAAGGTGCCGATCGAAGCCGTGTAAACGATCTCGACATCGAATGGATCGAAGGCGACCTGAACGACCGGGAGGCTCTGGCGCGTGGCTGCGACGGTGCCCGTTGGATCATCCATGTCGCGGGCCGAATCAAGGCACCCGACCTCGCCGCCTACCGCGTCGCTAATGTGGACGGAACCGTCCACCTTCTGGACGCAGCAGAAAAGTCGGGGTCGGCCATCGAACGGTTCGTTTATGTCTCTTCGCTGGCCGCGAGTGGGCCTGCCCTTAATGGGCGCCCGAAGAACGAGACCGATCCGGATTCGCCGACGACACCCTACGGCACGAGCAAGCGGGAGGGAGAGATTGCCGTCCGAGGGAGAGCCGACCGGATTCCCGTAACAGTCGTCCGCCCGCCCGCCGTCTACGGGCCGGGGGATACTGAGGTCTTGGGATTCTTCCAGGCCGTGAGTTGGCACATCAAACCCCTGTTCAACAAGCCGCCTGTTCGCTTGTCTCTCGTCCACGTTGCGGATCTGGTCGACGGGATTCTGCTGGCGGTGTCGTCTCCGCGCGCGGTCGGCGAGATTTTCTACATCGCCGAGAACCGGCACTACGATCTGTCCGCATTGGAGAACATGATGCAGGACGCGCTGCAAACATGGGCGATCCGCGTCAGGATTCCCAAGCCGCTGCTGCTCTCAATCGCCGGTATCTCCGAATGGGTGGGGAAAATCGGCGGATTCACGCCCAAGTTGAATCGGCATAAGGCACGAGATTTCATGCAGAGCGACTGGACTTGTTCGGTCGCCAAGGCGGAGACAGTATTAGGGTACCGTTCCAAGATCCCGTTTGCGGAAGGGGCGCGGCAAACAGTGGAGTGGTACCGCGCGAATGGCTGGCTTTAGGAAAGGAAGCGGATGGACGGCAAGGAAGATCTGCTGAATATCATCCCGCCGTGGGCGTTGGGCGTGGCAGTGACACTTCTGGGGCGCTGGGGTGAAAGACGCTGGTTCTCGGCGCCGACAACATCCCCGCAGGCCACATCCTTCTGGAGCAACATCTCTGTCGTCCTGTTTGCAAACCTGCTTTTCCTGGCACTCATCCCCATCGCCGTCCTCGATTTCATCCAGCCGATGATTCCATTCACCGGCGCACGCGCCGGACTTGCCGTGGCGATGGCCGGCTTCGTGTTCGGATTGGTGCCCGCCCGCTTGGTTGACGCTTCGCGCACCGGGTGGGATCATGCATTCTGGATGATGCTGGTGGATTTCCTGCGTCTGTGTGGCGCACTCACATTGATCGGCTGGCTGCTGACAGTTTGACCTGCAAGACGCTTGAGCAACGCGAATAGGCACCCGCCATGCACATGACATCACAGGCTGCACGCCACAACTGGAAAGTCGAATTCGAGATCGCGCCTGGGACGGTTTTCCTCAATCACGCCTCGTTCGGGCCGGTCACCAAGCGGGGGCGGTTGGCGGCGGAGTCTCTGATGGAACGCTGGGGGCGGCTGACCCCGGGACCCGACGTCGATGATGAAACGTTTGCATTACTCTCCAGCGCCAAACACCGGTTCGCCAGACTTATCGGCGCGAAACCCGAACGCGTGGCATTCGCCCCGAATACGTCCTATGGGCTGAACGCCGTGCTCTGGGGGCTGAAGCTCCGCAAGGGCGAGCGACTCCTTCTTCCTGAAGTCGAGTTCCCCGCGCTGATCTATGTCGTCAAGCGGATCGCTCAGCAGCTTGAATTGAGTATTGAACCTCTCTCCTGCCCCAACGGGTATCTCGAGATCGGGACTCTGGAGAAGGCTCTCGCCAGGAAGGCGGCTGTCCTTGCGCTCTCCTGGGTACAATACTTCAATGGATACCGCTACGACCTCGAGGAGATCTCATCCCTGTGCCACGCGCACGGCTGTTTCGTTCTGGCCGATGCAATCCAAGGCGTCGGAGCTGTCCCTCTTGATGTGGAGCGGAGCAAGGTCGACGCACTCGCCTGCGGCGCGCAGAAGTGGCTGTTTGGTCAAACGGGAGCGGGTTTCTTCTATATCGCTCCTGATGCCGTACGGGGAGCCGAACCGCTCGAAGCGGGATGGCTGAGCGTCGACTGGGGGTACAGATTCCACGATCTCAAAGACTGGGACAGACCCGTGTTCGAAGATGGCCGTCGCTGGGAAATCGGAACCTATCCCTTCTTCTCCATCCGATTTGCCGAATCCGGTCTGGCCATGCTGGAGGAATGCGGCAAGCACGTCGTGTGGGATAATATCCAGGAGCAGTTGAGACGCGTAACAGAAGGCCTGGGGGGATCACGGTACGAGCCGGCACTCGCCACAGGCGAGGGGCATCAATCCGGCATTCTGCCCCTTAAAGGCCCGCGAACGCCGGAGCTGCATCAGCATTTGTGCTGCTGCAACATTCATACCTCATTGCGCGAGGGAACAATCCGAATCTCCCCCCACTTCTATAACACCGACGATGATATAGACCGCCTGATTGAAGCGATCCGGCAATTCGAGGCCCAACAATGAAGAGCGCTGTCGTCCTGGCATTATTCGCCGTCTTCTGTGCCGGAACCCGCGTGTATGCGGGAACCAATCCGCGCTACTTCACTGGGGATTGGGTCGCTTACACGTCCGTCCGATTTGTTCACGCAGCCGCCGCGACCCCTGATTTCGTGTACTTCGGCACACGTGGCGGGGTGGCGCGCTACGATCGTCATCGCGATCGCTGGCTCCCGGCATTGACCACCGCCGAAGGGCTGCGCGCCAACAACGTGCGGCGCCTGGCCTACGATCAACTCACCGACGAACTCTGGGCAAGCACTCCGCTGGGTATTTCGGTCTACCGTCCCACGTTCAGAGAATGGCAGGATGCGGTGAGTTTCCCGGATTCGATCGAGCAGCCATGGCAGCGAGTCGATCTCACCGCACTCCGCATTCCATTTGGATTCGACGCGCTGACGCCGGGTCGTCTGACCGACTCCCAGTTCAGATCGTACGAAATCCGTGGCTCAATCGATGATTCATGGGGCACAAAATGGGTCGGGACTTGGGGCCAGTTTGTTTGGACGATTTCGCCGGGATCATTCGATGTCACCCCGCAAGAGTGGGGACTCTTTCAGAACAACGTCGAGGCGATCTTCCTCGATTCATCGTTCGTCGTTTTCGGTGGCCCCAACTACTACGATGGCGGGAACGGCCTGACCATCTATGACACAACATCCGGAAACTGGCGTTACTTCGAGGCGCGTTACATCGAAGGATTCGCATCGGACAACATCTCCCGCATCGTCGGCGAGCAAGGCGGACGCTACCTGTGGCTGGCCACTGATCGCGGCCTCGTTCGCATGGATCGGCGGTCCTCCAGCTTTCAGACCTACGGACACCGCGAGGGGCTGGTGGACGAGCGCGTCCATGCGCTGGCGCTCGATGGCGACATCCTCTGGATTGGCACGGAGATGGGGATTGATGGTCTCTACGTTCCCCGGGATTCCATCTTCCACGCCTCCACTGATGCAGTCCGCAATTCGCGTATCTATGACATCGAAGTGAGAAACGACGTCGTCTGGCTTGCGACCGATCGAGGCCTGATGCGTCTGGCAAAACCGACACCGGAATGGCGGCGGTATTACACTGACCAGGGCCCGCTGGCGGGCCGCGTACGCGCTCTCACCAGCGACAGCCGCAAGCTCTATGCCGGCTCGGATCGCGGCATCGCGATTGTGGATCTCACCGGACGCGAACCAGTCGAGGTCTTCGAAAGCCCGAGCATTCTCCCCGATGAGAATATCTATGATCTCGCCGTCACAGCGGACAGTATTGTCTGGGCGGCGACACCCAGCGGCCTGCTGCGTCTGGTACCGGCCACCCACGAGCGACGGGTGATCACCACGGACGATGGTCTTCTCGATATGTTCGTCCAGCGAATCGTGGTCGACGGGGACTATTTGTGGTTGGGCTCACTCAAAGGCGCCAACCGATTTCGCTGGAACAATCCATACCGGATAGACTGAAAATGATGTTTCTTTGCCCGTGATCAACCCAGGAGGTATTGTGATGAAAAGAAGTCTGATCTGTCTGTTGGTTCTGGGATTAGCCCTATGGGCGACCGGCTGCTCCCAGCAAGCGGGAACAAGCGAGACCAAATCCACGCAAGCCGGGACACCAAGACCGTACGACGCGGCGCTGATCGATCAGTACAACGCGGTTGGCGATTCTGGCTACCAGTTGCTGGATCAAGGCAAGACCGAAGAGGCGGTTGCGGCATTTGTCCGGCAGGGAAACCTGATCCCGGCGGGCAAGTGGGCTGCCTACAACGCCGCCTGCGCGTACGGTCGCACCAAACAGGCCGGCAAGGGAATCGAATGGCTGACCAAGGCCGTGGACCAGGGATGGGATGACGCCGAGCAACTGAAAGGTGACGGCGATCTTGAGTCACTCCGGTCAGATCCGCGCTTCGCTCCCCTCCTGACGCGTGCCGAGAACACGCAGAAATCAAAGGAGGCGCCCTTCGCCGGTGGTCTCCCGAAATACGACGGCCCCCCGCTGGCATTTCCCAGCACTGACAGCCTCGAGCGCTGGGCGGCTGGGCAGCAGCAGATCATCCGCAAGAACCGATCAGTCTGGTACGGTTGGCAGTACACGGCCGCGCTAGTGGACATCGAGACCAAGCGGCTGGTGGCACTGCGTGAGTTGAAGAAGAGCGACCCAGCCTTCGACAACGGCCTCGAGCGTGTGCGCTCCATCTCACGAATCAAATCAATCTACAACGCCTGGGGGCCGCTGGCAGATGGTGTCGTGAAAGAAGTGGACGCCTACTTGGCGACCAAGCCCTCGGTCGAGGGCCAGAGCGAGGCCCAGTATCGCGCCGGGCTGGCGGCCTATTGCCACGAGCATCCCAACGAACCGGCAAACCCGGCATGGGCATCCGCGGTGCAGGCCGCGCGTGCGCGTCTCGCGCAAGTGCAACCCGGCACCAAACTCCGGGGCGCGGCGGCGGCGTGGCAGATTATGTTCGATCTGACCGAAGCCGGGGAGAACAAGGCGGCCGTGTTGCCCAAGGTTCGGGAGTTCACTCAAGAGTACAAAGACGACGAACCAGCGATGCAGATCGCCGGATCGTTCTTCCAGAACGATGTGGTCGCGTCGCTCTGGCCGATTCCAATTCAGGCAGTCGACATCGACAGCAAGCCGGTTTCGCTGGACGAGTACAAAGGCAGAGTCGTTCTGGTCGATTTCTGGGCCACATGGTGCGGCCCCTGCCGGGGCGAACTCCCCGGTCTCCTGGAAGCCTATAAGAAATACCACGACAAGGGATTCGATGTCATTTCGATCTCGCTCGACTACGCCGACAAGACCACGCCGAATGCCTACCGCCAGTGGATCGCCGAGAAGGGGATGAACTGGCGTCACGTCTACGACCAGAAGGACTGGAACGGCCCGCTTGTGAAGGCCTACCTCGTCCGCGGCATCCCCAGCCCGGTTCTGGTCGGCCGTGACGGCTCCCTCGCAGCGATGGGCGATGATTGCCGGGGCGACAAGCTGGCAGGTTCGATCGAGAAGGCGCTGGCGAAAACGGGTGTGTAGCGTGCGTGCTTGCACGCACCAAAACGAAATGCTGGGCACCGACACACATCGGAGAAAAGCGGTGCGTGTGAACAAGCACCCTACGGGGCATTTGATTTTGGAGTTCGGCGACATGTCGCCGAACTCCAAGAAGTGGGATGGATTGGCCGATTCGACAGCAATGGGGTGTGAGCGGGTTTCATCGATCCACCAGCCCCGGAGGGGCGAAAGATCATAGCCCACGGCGCAAGCCGTGGGATGGAACCGCGACTGCACATCCTTCAGCCCCGGAGGGGCGAAAGATCATAGCCCACGGTGCAAGCCGTGGGATGAAACCCCGACCGCACATCCTTCAGCCCCGGAGGGGCGAAAGAACATCGGCCACCCCGTGGGTGCGGCCCGTCCAAAATCGACGCAATACCTCCCGCCCGATTGACCGCTCTCTGCCGCCCCTACGGGGCTTCACGAAATCGCGACTGCATACCCACGGCTTGCGCCGTGGGCTACGATCTTTCGCCCCTCCGGGGCTTCGTTGTGAAAATGGGCATTGCTGGTCGGCCCTTGGACGCACGCGGCCCACCTGTGCGGAGGCGGTTTCTCGTAGCATAGGGCTTTGTGTCCATTCTCCACGGGCACCGGAACATGCGCTTTCGCGCGGCGTGGCGGCGAAATCCAACAACGCCCACAAGGGGCTATGCTACGAATGTAGTGTGGCGCAGGCGCCTCGCCTGCGGACTCATCCCACACGACCACGCCAAATACGCTGGTGGCATGGGCGTCTCGCCCATGACTTTCGACCCAGGAACCGCGCGAAAGTCCCCCACCAAACGGAAACCCCGTCCCCCCGCCGTAGCGGAGGGACGGGGCGTTCCCCCTGATTCGGTCCCACAAGCCCTACTTCAGCAGGACCAGGAGAAACGAGATGCCTGCCTACAGCGTGCATGGATCCACCGGGGGAGGGCCCCCACTGAATGCATGGTCGATCAGATATATCACGTCGAAGACGTCGGCTACGGTGTCATTGTTCACGTCGCCGCGCGTCTTCGGACAGAATAGATCGCGAGGATCAGGGCCACCGCTGAACGCTATCCCGATTTCCTCGATGACGTCGAACACGTCGATCACGCCGTCGCCTCCGTTCTGTGCCAAGTCGCCCTGGTGTGGACAATTGCAGGTGCAGTTGATGAGCACCGAGACGTTGTTGCTGCCGCCGTTGGCCACCACCAGATCCGGATCCCCATCCCCGTCAAGATCGGCCGCGGAGAGTCCCTGGGGAAAAGCGCCGGCCGCGTAGTTGACCGGCGGGGCAAACGTCGTGCCACCGATGTTCTTAAGAACCGAGACGTAGCAGCCCGCGTAATTGGACACCGCCAGATCGGGCTTCCCGTCCCCGTTCAAATCGGCCGCAATCGCCGGCTGCGGAGTGCCGCCGACGTCGTACTTGCCCGCCGCGGCAAACGTCCCGTCGCCGTTGTTCCTCAGAACCGAAACGTTGCCGCTACCGTTGTTGGCCACCGCCAGATCCTGATCCCCATCCCCGTCCAGCAGATCGGCCGCAAAGACCGATAAAGGCTTATAGCCTACCTCGTACTTGCCCGCCGCGGCAAACGTTCCGTCCCCGTTGTTCTTGAGAACCGAGACGCTATCACTGTTCATATTGGCCACCGCCAGATCCCGATCCCCATCCCCGTCCAGGTCGGCCGCAAAGACCGACTGAGGATAAGAACCAACCGCGTAGTTGACCGCTGCGGCAAAGGTCCCGTCCCCGTTGTTTTTCAGCACCGAGACGTTGTTGTGGTCTTGATTGGCCGTCGCCAGGTCCCGATCCCCGTCGCCGTCCAAATCGGCCGCATTGACCCAGGAAGGAGCAGCGCCGACCACGTAATTGACCGCCGGGACAAATGTCCCATTGCCGTTGTTCTTCAGCACCGAGACGTTGCCGCTGCCCGCATTGGCCACCGCCAGATCCCGATCCCCGTCTCCATCCAGATCGGCCGCAAAGACCGACTGAGGATAAGAACCAACCGCGTAGTTGACCGCTGCGGCAAAGGTCCCGTCCCCTTTGTTCTTCAGAATCGAGATGGTGGTGTCATGGTAGTTGGCCACTGCCAGGTCTGGCTTCTCATCTCCGTCCAGATCGGCCGTAAAGACCCCCGCAGGATTAGCGCCGACCGCGTAGTTGACCGCTGGATCGAAACAGAGCCCCTGCGCGCTCGCGGGGGACGGTGGCCGCATCGCCACTAGAATACCGCAGGCAGCGAAACCCAGAACCCAGAGCGATCCTTTGTTGAAATCCCACATGGTGTGCCTCCGATTGAGAATCGTCTTCCCCGTGAACCGCCTATCGGCTCCGGGATTCAAGGATGAATGGGTGCGGAGGATCTGACTTGCAGAATCTCTTGTTGAAACTTGCTTACCGGGCTCGAAGCTGTCCCTCGGTGACCCAGGTGGTGTCACGCCAGTAGGTTACCCTGTCACGCAGTTCATCCAGATACTCGCCCCATGGAATCTCAGAGACTGAGTCGCGAACGAGTAGAGCCTCACGCCGCTTCCTAAACTGGTCACTGACGTCGACTCGGACGGCACACAGATTGGAGTCCAGGTAATAGTCGACCTCTCGGTAGAGCCAACCGTCCGATTCAGCGATGTCGGCGCGAATCATGCCGTCGGTCATCCGTCCGACACGCATCACGGCGTTGTAGCCCTGCGCCAGATCTATGCAGCCCACATCTGTGACCGGGAAAAGAGTGTAGTGAACCTGGTTTCCGCGTATGATCCCGTCAATAGCATACTCCGAATCGCGGTATGGCGGGGAACAACCGTAGGACGAATCAGCGCGGATCGCGAACACGCCGGAGCATCCCATTCGGTTGTTGAAAGCTAGAAAGATCAGTTCCTCTCGTAGGTCACCTGTCAGGTCACCTGCCGTGCCGAAGCTAACGCCACCGGCATTGATGTACCATCCTTTGAGGCGGCCATCCGGAGCCCAGATCTTGATATGCTGTCGGGCAGGATCGTGCTGGAACGCACCGGTGATTATCAGCGGTCCCCGCTTCAGATGCGCGACTGTCACATACGGCGTGTAGTAGACAGGCTGGTCGGGCGGAACGGAGTCACCAACATACTCATTCCGAATGACCATGTCGCGGCTGAATAGCGTGTCACCGTTGGACTTAAGGACCTCAAGCCACGTGCCTTTGCCGACCAGATGACCCGCCTCGGGAGAAAACAGGACCTCGTTCGAGCCATCACCATTGAGGTCAACAACAGCCCAGCACAACGAGGAGAAGAGCGAATCGCATGGGTACATCTTAGCCCAAAGCCGTTTCCCAAACTTGTTGACTGCCTCGAACCCGTTACCGGTAATCCGGACACTTGCCGGATTCCGATCGAAATAGGGCCACATAATGAAAAGCAGGATTGCCACAGCAGCCACCAGCACCGACACCTCCACCGCCGGCGCCCGCTTCGCCTTCCACGCCCTGCGCGCGGCATACCCGAACGACGAAATCCGTTCCCTTGGCACCAGCCGCGGGTCACCGGCCACCGTGTCGAGCGCATCAGCGCCGACTAACTCCAGTTTCCGGCTCGGGTACCGTGACTCCAAAGTGGAGAGGTAGGTCCACGCCTCGGTGATGTTCTCGCGCGGGATCACCAGGAACTTGAGGCGGGAGAAGAACGCGCGGTCGATCTTGTGCTTGAGCGCGCCACCATCGACCGGACTGAGATTGCCGTTGGCCGAAAGGGCTCCGGAGAACGCAACGTCCGGCGAGATCGCGAGGCGCTCGCGGAGAACTTCGACCTTCCCCAGAGCCGCGATCGCACCGGCAGCGAACGCAACCCCCAGGGAGTCACCGGTGAAGCGTGCGCCGGAAGAATCGACCGCGAAATCAAAACGGTAGCGTTTCGCCAGGGGCAGGCCATATCGCCGGTGCATGCAGGCACGAGCGGCGCGCACAGAATCGCGCGCCTGCGCCAGAAAGCGGTCGTCGGGTTTGGTGACTGGGTTGCGCACCATAACGTCGTCGGAATCGGCTTTCTTGGAAATCGTCGTGGCGGTGACGTTCAGTTTCAGCAGCCGCCCGCGCGGGGGCAGGTCGAGATCGGGGAAGTGCTCGACGAAAAGACAGTTCAGGGTTACGGGAGCGGAAGTGTCGTCGAACGCGCCTGCGTCTTGTGGATGGGAGGGCGAGGCTCCTGCCGAGCCTCTTTCTACGCCCGCGAGAGACTGGCTCGGCAGGAGCCTCGCCCTCCCGTGGTCGCCCCTGTCCTCCTGAGGAGCGGCCCTTACGGTGCCGTGACCCCGGCCTGACTCAGAGTCCGCCGCGGCGGAAAGGATCTGCTGTTTTCCCCCGCGCGCTGGCAAAGCAGATCCTTCCGCCCGCGCAAGCGCGGGGTCAGGATGACACGGCGAGGTCTCGTCCGAATGGGGCACATTAACGCACACCCTCAGGAAATCCTGCGATGCACTTGCGAGTCGTGCGATCGCATCCCGGGCATCGGGGTGGGTGTCGCTGGCGACCTGTCTGACCCACTCCGCGAATTCCGACAGGGCATCTGCCTCATCTGGGAAGAATCCCTCAGGATCGGCCTTGGTCGCGGCACTTGCCAAGCGCGGCAGGAACTGCAACAGGTAAGGGTCGGGGTCACAGAGATGGGGACTGTCGCGCAGAAGGCGGAAGAAACCCAAGCCGACCAGTAACTGAACCTCGGCCGAGACTCCCGACGCCAGATGGCGTTCCAGGCGCTGGGCATCGCGTTCGATGTCGAAAAGGTCGGTCACGGGAATAGGTAGATTTCGAGAGTACCGGGTGGCTCAAAGTTCTCGAGGACCATCACGGGTTCCAGCGGGACGATCTGATCGCCTGCTGCAGAACGCACGACAACCTGGAGCGGCTTACCTGCCAGATCTGGCGCCAGGGTGATGATCTCCAGGCGCAGCCTCCGCGTCGTCCCAGTCCGGGTCATCGAGACCTTCAGGATGTCGTTGTGGGGCGATAGGACGAGGGTTGCGGACTCATCGCGATCAGGCAGGAGGGCTGCATTGAGTGTGAAAGTCGCCGCCGGAGACTCCACGGTCACGCGCGCATCCTTGCTGGTCGGCCACCGCACCCGACCCAAATCGACAGTTCCCTTGGCGTCGGTCAGAAATGTCCCACTCAGCCCCGACAGCCGCACTAGCAGCCCCGCGACCGGCGACCCATCGCTCGAGAGAAGGAACAGCCGTTCATGACCAGTGCTCGTGTCCCAGACTACCTTGACCATCCATCGCCGGTCATCGGAGGCGAATGTCGATGGCGGAGGTGCGGCCTCCGCGGACCCGGCCGCGGCCATGACACTCTCGGACTGAGAGGGAATCTCGACAAGATTCAAGGGCGTGAGTGTCACCGACGCCGGAAGAGGACGTTGGCCACCTTCGGCCGGCGTTACGCCTGCCAGCCTCGCCAAGTCGGAGTAGTACGCCTGCCGATCAGCGACCAGAGCTTGGCAGTCCCGGCACGACTCCAGGTGCGCGGTCAGGGCGGCCATGTCCGTCCCGGGCAGGCCCAGAACGAAGGCGTCCCACGTGCGGCCATTTGGGCAGGGGGTCGCGGTCAATGGAGTCCCCTCACTCCAGCCCTCCCCGTATCCTGCATGCAACAAACCGAGCCCATCCCCCTCCCAGCCACCTCTTTATGGCCGCGAGCGGGCGGGATAGCAGAAACTACCTTATCCCTAATTCGCGCTTCCATAGGTCCTCGAATCGCTTCCATGCCGCCTTCACGATATACTCGAACCGCTCTCGGATCTCCTGATTCTGGCGGTACTCCTCCCGTGTCAGGCCGGGCCAGAACTCGGCCAGACATTCATGCTGGACGGGGTCCTGCCCCGTCACCCGAAGACGTATCCACTGGCCGGCTCCCCGTCGCATACAAGACGACTGCTGGCCCGTGAGCTTCCCGTTGGTAAGATAGTGTCCCAGAATGGGATCGGCGGATTTAAGAGCAATCTCGATCGTTTCATCCAGTGCCAAACCGAAGTCGAGATCGGGATGGGGGCGTTGAGCTCTCCATTCAAGATCATCCGTGTCAATCGCCTGTTCGCGATCATAAACAGCCTGTAACAACAGAGCGAACGGGATGAGTCGGCAGCGATCAGGCAGATCAGACAGGAAACTGACGACCACCTCGGTATTCTTAGCATGGGCAGCATCGTTTCGCCAGCAACGGTCGATTGCCAGCCTCACTTCCCCCAGCGAGACCTGCCGTTTCTGGCAATGCAACTCCGTCGAGATCCTGAGCCGCACGTATTCCGGGCGATCCGGCGGGATGCCAAGAACAAGGGCGCTTGACTGAATTGCAGCGCGAAGCCGTCGGCGCACTCTGGCCCGGGAGCGATAGCGGTCGGGATCACGTCTGGCCAGAGAACGGATTGAACTGACAAAGACCAGCGATTCCAGCCATGCGACCACGGCGGCAGGGTTGTCATCGGGGGGATTGCGCCGCCACGCTTTTCCCATCTCAGAATCAGGCCCCGGTGGTTCGCCGAACAACGGTGTAATCAAAGAGATTGCCAGTGACTCGGGGCTTGTCCCCATGCCTCGCGCCGCCGAGTAAAGCTCGCCACCCAAGCGTCTCGCGGCTATGCGCGCTGCCACGGCAATCAGACGACTCACCTCTACCGCGGAAATAGCTCCGTGGGCCCATTTGCGCACCAAGTCGGCAATCCGTTCCAGTTCAGTGGCGTGGATCGAGGTCATGCCGTTGCTGGTCCGAAGAATCTGCCCTGCCTGTTGCGACAGTTGCGCACACATACCGGCTGGAAAGAACGATCTAGGACATGGTCGGCCGGACACCCTTCGAGAGAAGTCGAGTCCGTCCGGGGTGGCCGGGTATCCGGCGGATACCGGCATGATACTCTCAATCTGCCATATTTCCAAGCAGCATGAGTTGCTGCCCACGATTCACGGGCAAGACGCCCGTGCCACGGCGTGGTCGCCAAGAATCTCTTGCTTCGGCGGTGGGATTCTCCTGTTTTGTATGTGAAAGACGTCACCACCGATCACGGGGGACTGATCATCATGACACTCGACGCGCTATCAGGACTGGCCAAGGAGAAGAAAGCCGAATTCATCGACCTCAAGTTCTGCGACCTGGCCGGGTACTGGCACCACATCACACTGCCAATCTCGGCGCTCGGCCAGAATCTCTTCAAGACCGGCGTAGGCGTCGACGGGTCGGCTCTGCCCGGGTTCTCATCGATCGAGCGCGGGGACATGCTGGTCATCCCCGATCCCGGGGCGGTGTTCATGGATCCATTTTTTGAACGCCCCACCCTGTCACTCCTCGGTGATATCATGGAGTCGGCTGACCGGGTCGTGCCTTATTCTCGCAACCCTCGCCGCGTGGCCGCCGACGCCGAGAAGTACCTCACAAAATCAGTGAGAGGCGCAACGGCGGTGCTCGGTCCGGAGTTTGAGTTCTACGTGTTCGACAAGGTCAACTTTTTCCAGGGCCCGCAGCACGCGTTTTACTCCCTCGACGCCGCGGAAGCAGTATGGAACGCCGGGCGCGACGACGAGAGCCTTGGGTACAAGATCCCCTACAAGAAGGGTTACCATGTCTCGCCGCCGATGGACCGGATGTTCAATCTGCGTTCGGAGATCTCGGTCCTGCTGGCCGAGGCTGGTGTGAGGCTGAAGTACCACCACCACGAGGTCGGTGGCGGCGGGCAGCATGAGATCGAAATCGAATTTGCACCGCTGCTGAAAATCGCGGACAGGACGATGCTGGTGAAGTACATCGTCAAGAATCACTGTTTCCGGATGAACAAATCGGCCACCTTCATGCCCAAACCGCTCTTCAACGAGCCAGGCTCGGGACTTCATGTGCATCAGTACCTTTCGGACAGTAAAGGCTCGATGTTTTACGAAAAGGACGGCCTCTGCCGATTCTCTCAAGTCGGGTTGCACTACATCGGGGGAGTGCTGGCACACGCCGATTCACTTCTGGCTCTGACCAACCCATCGACCAATTCCTACAAGCGATTGGTGCCGGGATTTGAGGCGCCGGTCGCGGGGACCTACTCCGTTGGCAATAGAACGGCGTGTGTGCGCATTCCCGGATACCAGCGGGACCCGGCAATGATGCGCTTCGAATTCCGTCCCCCCGACGGGACCATGAATCCCTATCTGGCCTATGCTGCCATGCTCATGGCGGGTATCGACGGCATCAAGAACAGAATCGATCCGGGTCTGCCGCTGGACCAGAACTTGGACAAACTCACTTCGTCCGACCTGGCCAAGATTCACCAACTCCCAACCTCTCTCACCAAAGCCCTGAATGCGCTCGAGGCCGATCACGACTACCTGCTTGCTGGCGGAGTCTTCACAGAGGATCTGCTGGAGAACTGGGTGGCCATCAAACGCCAGGAAGTCGATCAGATCCGAATCCGCCCGACGCCATACGAATTTGAGATGTATTACGACAGTTGAGCGAGTATCCAGCCTCTCGTCCAGCACCACGGTCCTCCCGAGCGTCCGGCGCTTCGGCCTCCTCAATTTCATTCCGATTCTACCGATAGAACATCTGGGGACATGTGTAACCTGCGGGTGCGAAATCAATTACGCGGTGCCGTCGCTGAGAACAGAAGTGACGTCTGAAACGTACATATTGTGAGTAAATGTGTTGCCAGGAAAGGCCATGACGGTATATTAGAAAGTGGAGAGTTGACGGAGGCGCGAAGGCACATGGTCTCGCCAATTCCTTGTAACATAAAGACCTACCGGTAGCGCCGACCGTCACGAGATCAGAGGGTAATGTGAGACTCGAACTGGGACTGCGCCTCAGGCAGACTTTAGCACCGCAACTGATTCAGTCTCTGAAGATGTTGCAGATGCCGGTCTTGAAGCTTGAGCAGGTCCTCAGGCAGGAGTTGTCGACCAATCCGATGCTCGAAGAGGTCGAGATACTCGAGACCACCGATGAGCCCGAACCGATCACAAGCGAACTAACAGAACCTCCGGCCGAGTCGGCGCAGGAAGAGAAAATCGACTGGGAGAGTTACCTCGGCGAGGATTCGGAGTTTGTACCCCACCGCTTCTCTGAGCAGCCGGATGAAAGGTGGGAGCGGTCTCCTGTTTTCGAGCTCACGCTTTATGACCATTTGGTCGAGCAGTTGAATTTCTCGAAGTTGTCACCCCAGGATATCGAGATTGGTGAGTTCATTATCGGCAACCTGGATCCCTCCGGGTTGCTGGGCATGTCAGTCCCCGAATTGGCTGAAGCGCTGAAAGTCCCCGCCGAGAGAGTTGAGCACGTCCTTAAGGTCGTCCAAGGGTTCGACCCACCGGGAGTCGGGGCGCGTGACCTGCGAGAATCACTCCTCATCCAGTTGGGACAGAGGGGATTAGGCGAAGGCCTGGAAGCCGGGATTGTCAGAGAACACTGGCACGAGCTCGACCGAAAGACTCACACTCAACTGGCCAAGGCCCTCGATGTATCAGTAGAGCGTATCTTGGAAGCGATGGAAGAGCTCCGGACGCTCTCGCCCCGTCCGGCCCAGGGCCGGTTCACCACGGCCGCCATGCCGGTCATTCCCGACCTTGTCGTGGAGCGCCTGGACGACGAATACGTGGTGTTCCACAACGACCGCAACCTCCCCAGACTTCGCGTCACGGCCGCCTATCGTGACGTGCTCCGGCGCGGCAGCACTTCGGGGGATGAGATCAAGAAGTACGTTAAGGACAAACTGGAGCAGGCGCGCTGGCTGATCAACGCAATCAACCAGCGGAGATCGACCATGATCAAAGTCATGGAAGCCATCGTCGAGGAACAGAAGGAGTTCTTCGAAAAGGGTTCGAGCTACCTCAAGCCTCTGCGCATGAGTGATGTCGCCGACAAAGTCGAGATGAACGTCGCCACGGTTTCCCGCGTCTCCAAAGAGAAGTACGTTCAGACCCCGCAGGGGGTCTTCGAGATCAAATCTTTCTTCACCGGTGGCGTGGAACGTGTCGACGGCGATGCGATGACAAGGCGAAGCGTGAAAACGCGCATTGGGGAAATGATCCAGGCCGAGGACCCGGCACAACCCCTATCCGATCAGGAGATCTACAAGAGGTTGCAGTCAGATGGCATCCAGCTCGCCCGGCGAACGGTTACCAAATACCGCGAGGAATTGAAAGTGCCATCGGCACGCTTCCGCAAGCGCGTGCTCGGCTGCGCCGGAACGCACGCCCCGCCGGTTTTACAGCCACAAGCGGATGCCAGTCGCCCCCAACTCCCGGAGGACCTCGATATTAACGACGGTTTCACCATCCCGAACGAGCCGAAGCCGCCTCAAAACCAGCTCGATGGCAGCGTCGGGCACGCTCGCCTGAACCCTTTGCCGCTCAAGGGAGCATCTGGCCAAACGGTCATTCCGGGGAGAATTTGATTGAGAGTATTGTTTGCGCGGATTTGGGGACGGACTTATCATAGGTCCGTCCCCTTTTGTTTCCGGGGCAGGGATGTTGATCTGCGGTAGACTATTCCCATTTCTCACATGATGATCCAGGGAGGCGCATGGACCGCAACCTTGCCTTGGAAATAGTACGTGTAACTGAGGCGGCAGCGCTCGCCAGCGCCCGGTGGCTCGGCAAGGGTGATGCCAATGCCGCCGACGGCGCAGCCGTCAGCGCCATGCGCATGGTCTTCAACGCTGTGGAATTCGACGGTACGGTGGTAATCGGGGAGGGTGAGCGCGATGAGGCGCCGATGCTGTTTATCGGCGAGAAGGTCGGAACCGGGAACCCGCCCCAAGTCGACGTCGCACTCGATCCCCTCGAATGCACGAACTCTGTGGCATTTGCCCGCCCGAATGCGCTCGCGGTTGTTGCTATCGGCCGGCACGGTCATTTCCTGCACGCGCCCGACACATACATGGAGAAAATCGCGACCGCCGAAAACGCACGCGATGCGATCGACCTGAAGAAGAGCCCATCGGTCAATCTCAAGAACATCGCGGATGCTTTGGGTCTGGTCCATGAGAACATGACCGTCGTGATCTTGGACCGGGAACGGCACAAATCGCTGATCGCGGAAGTGCGAGCGTGCGGATGCCGCATCCAGTTGATTCCCGATGGCGATGTCTCGGCCGCGATCGCGACGGCCCTGCCGGAGACTGGCGTTGACGTGCTCATGGGTATCGGCGGTGCCCCCGAAGGTGTCCTCGCCGCGGCGGCCCTGCGGTGTGTCGGCGGCGCCATGCAGGCCCGGCTCAAACCGAGAAATGAGCAGGAAGTTCAACGCGCCCGTAAAATGGGTGTCGATGATATCAACCGCATTTTCACCGAGAATGAGCTGGCCCAGGGGGATGACATCATGTTCGCCGCCACAGGAGTGACGAACGGGGACCTGCTCAAAGGTGTCCAATTCAAACCTGGAGGTGCATTGACCCATTCGATCGTCATGCGTGCCCGGACCAGAACAGTTCGGTTCCTGGAAACCCATCACTCGTTTGTTAACAGGCCGGCGTTCGACCAATTCTGACCCGCGGCACATCCGTGCGGGGCCGCTTTCAGAAAGGAGCCGTCGAGATGAAAGTCCGTATGACTGCCCGTCACTTCGACCTCAGTGAAGGACTCAAGGAACACATCGAGGGCCGATCCAGCCAACTGGGACGGTTCTTCGACAACATCATCGACATCCACTGGGTGATGGACATGGACAAGCACCGGAACACAGCGGAGCTGAGCGCGCAAGTTCATGGCGCCGTTCTGACAAGCCGGGCGGAAACTGGCGACATGCGCGCCTCGGTCGACGAAGTCACCAACAAGATGGAAGCACAGTTGAAGAAGTACAAAGAGCGGCTGAAAGATCGTGACCAGCGCGGCGTCGCCAACGGCAAGACAGCCTTCTCCTTTGGCTCGCAGCCAGGCGAAGAGGGCGCCGTTTGACGCGGTGATCTGAGCATCTGCCCTGAGGAGGCCGAGTGATCAAAGTCCCGGTCGGCCGGCTCATTCAGGGCCTGTGGCGGGCGAGAGGGAAGGACTGGAGACCATTTCATAAACTCAAGAGGTCACGCGACAACTGGGTGCCACGGGTCTTCAAACCCGTGCGTCAGTGGGGGGAAAGACATTACACGGGTCTGAAGACCCGTGGCGCCACACTGGAGATCGGTTATGAAATGGCCTGTAGCAACTAATGAGGGCTGCGAGAGCAATGTCCTAGCGCGGTCCCGGTACATGCACCAATAGCGGGGGCTACAGTGGCGTCCCGGCGAGCCGCCACCGTACCGGCCGAAGGACGACGGCGGATCTGAGCGATGGCATTGGCTCTGCGCGAATCGATGGCGGGGATGTAGGGAAAGGATGCGCCGCCGGATTGCCGGTCGGCGGGGGCACCATGGAAACTGTCACTGTTGAACGCTTACTCGAGGATCGGCGCAATCAGTTCGAGCTGGCAGTGCTGGCTGGCAGAACCGGGCTGAAAAGGATGATCCTTAACGCCGAAATTCACCGGCCCGGTCTGGCCCTGTCGGGATTCGTGGAGCGATATCCCAACAAACGCACCCAAGTGCTGGGTGAAACGGAACTGGCATATCTCAACTCGCTGGGAGCATCGGCGCGACGGGATGTATTGGAGAGACTTTACCGTCTGGACCTCCCGCTGGTCGTGCTCTCCAAGAACCTGGCACCGCCCGAGGAAATGGTCCTCCTGGCAGACCAGTACCAGACGACGCTGCTCAACACCCGCCTCTCCACCACCGAGTTCATATCCCGTCTGTCCATCTACCTCGAGACCCGTTTCGCGCCATCGACACAAATCCACGGCACGCTCGTCGACGTCTACGGAGTCGGGCTTCTTTATACCGGCAAGTCCGGCATTGGAAAATCCGAAGTCGCGCTTGATTTGGTCGAGCGCGGCCACCGGCTGGTGGCCGACGACGTAGTGAAAATCACACGCCGCTCGGCCGATGTGATCATCGGCACCGCCGGGGAACGTCTCGGGCATCACATGGAAATCCGCGGCATCGGGATCATCAACGTCGAGAAGCTCTTCGGAATCCGGGCCGTGCGCCAGCAGAAGCGTGTCGAGGTTGAGGTGCGGCTTGAACTCTGGCAGGATGAGGTCGAGTACGAACGCCTCGGTCTGGAAGACAAGTTCACGACGATCCTGGGAACAGAGATTCCCCTGGTGACCATCCCGTTGTCACCGGGCAAGAACATCACGGTGATCTCCGAAGTGATCGCCATGAATCACATGCTCAAGGTTTACGGGGTTCACACGCCGCGCGAATTCTCGAAAGCGCTGGCCGACGAAATGATGCGCCGGCATGCAACAGCCCAGTACCTGGAATCCGACACGGAGTGACCGGCACTCCTTCCGTCATCGGAGCCCCAAGTCGACCTTGGCCGATGGCTCCAGTTGGCCGATAAGCGCCAATGGGAACACCAGTGGTGCAGAGAACAGGCGTGAAGTGATGGCGGAAATGGCCGGACCCGCCGCGGCGGGTGTCCGGCCTGCCAAGATCTAATTTCCCAGTAGGACGGACACTCTTGTCCGTCCTATCATGCGCGGCAATCACAGCGTCTCCAACACTTCCACGGAAGGTTGGATGCGCCTCAAAGAAGCAGCGTCCGGCGGAACAGCCATGGAAGGTTCCAGAGCAGAACTCAAAGTCGGTTTGACCGTGATGATCGCGGTGGCGATCTTCGCTATCGCGCTTTTCTGGGTCAAGGGCGTACGGCTGCACCGCGATTATTTCCGCGTTGACGTCTGGTTTCCCAATGTCGGTTCACTGGAGATTGGCGATCCTGTTTCCGTGTCCGGGGTACGGCGCGGCAAGGTGGAGTCGGTCGCGCTTGACCGCGGCGGGGTCAAGGTTGGCTTGTCCCTGGGGAGCGATGTCAAACTGCGCTCCGATGCCGTGTTCACGATCAAGAACGTTGGACTGATGGGGGAGCGATTCATCGATGTTGCCGCTGGCGCGGCGCCCGATCCCTGGCCGGCCGACTCGATCCCACGCGGCCTCTACGATACCGGAATCCCGGAGGTCATGGGGTTGATCGGCGGTGTCACCGGTGAGATACGCGAACTGGTTGCCGCCATCCGATCGTCGATCGGCTCCGACACAACATTGTCGCGTCTGGTGCGTGTGTCCGAGAACCTGGAACACCTGTCCCAGCAAGTGACAGGGCTGGTCGAGGAGAACCGAACCGGACTCGCACAAACGATGGGCAATCTAAAAACCGCTTCCCAGGAACTGCGCCAGACGGTGGAAGACAACCGCGAGACCGTCGGCCGCACGGTTCGCCGTTTCGATTCCGCCGCCACCACGCTCAACACCTTCGCCAACCAGTTGGACACACTGTCGCGAAGCGTCCGCACCATCGTGGACAGTATTAGCACCGGGAGCGGGAGCCTGTCGCGCCTGATCAAGGACGATCAGTTGGTACGCCGCTGGGAAGCCACCGCGAAAGAGATCGACGCCCTCGTTGCCGACATTCGCGCCAATCCGCGGAAGTACCTGAATGTCCAGGTGAAGCTGTTCTAGACAGATGGGGGGCGGGTGCCCCCGGCCTCCAACCCCGCGGCTCGCAGCCGCTCCAGCATTCGCTCCACGTGGGTTCCCTTCCAGTAGATACGCCCGCATGAATTGCACAATCTGAACTCGGTCCTGGTCCGCTGAACATGAGGCGGGATGCGGTCCCAGACAGTGGATGTATCGATGGTCTCGATCCTCTCGTTGCAGATTGTGCACCGCGTGAGGAACCTCCCGCTCTCGACCGTGAGCGACGACGCTTCCAGCACTTCACGCAGTTGAATCAGCGGGTCAGCTGACGCCAGGAGTATGACTTGTCGCGCCAGAGTCTTCGCCGCGAGGCAATGATCCCGAGTCAGAATCACGCGGTCCTCACCGGCAGCTTTGCGCAAGAGATGGGAGTTTGTCTCACTCTGGTCGTGCAGACAATCGAACCCGATGAACCTCAGCCACCGCGCCAGACGGCCGCAGTGGTCATCGCAGATGAACTTGGGTTCTGTTGACGCCATCGGATCCTCGGAGAGCGCGTCTCACTGCCGCCTGAAAAACAACCAACGATAGGGCGATTCAAGCGTTAAATTGACCTGTTGGTGTGCGCGCTGGCGGCGCAGGGTCGGGAGCATGTTCAAGAATCTGGACCTCATCAAACCCTATCTCAAACGGTATCGCGGATACCTCTTGTGGGGGTTTGCCGCCACTGCGGCCTCCAATGGTCTGGTGCTTTTGACTCCCATCATCCTCCGTTCAGCGATCGACCGGATCTCGAAAACGGGTGACGGCTCACGACTACTCACTGACGCGCTGCTAATCGTCGGGCTGGCCGCCACGGCGGGCCTGTTCCGTTTCTGGATGCGCCGAACCATCATCTGGGCATCACGCAAGATAGAATACGACCTGCGCGCCGACATGTTCGCACACATTCTCAAGCTCGATGGAGGGTTCTTCGACCGAACACCCACCGGCGACATCGTCACCCGTGCGTCATCCGACATCGAGCAGGTGCGTATGATGGTGGGGCCGGCTGTGATGCAGGGGATGAACACTCTTGTCGTCGCCGCGGTCGCGATGCCAATGATGATTGTTCTTGATGCGCGCCTCGCCCTGATCGTCCTGCTCCCGCTGCCCTTTCTGGCCTTTGTGACACACATGATCGGACAGGTGGCGCACCGGCGGTTCCTGACTATCCAGAAGCGCTTCTCCGCGCTGACGGCATCCGTGCAGGAGACTCTCTCGGGAATCCGTGTGATCAAGACACACGTTCGCGAAACAGAGAAAGAACGCGCTTTCCGCGATGACAATCAGGACTACTTCAAATCCAACATGGGCCTGATCAAGATCTCCGCCGGATTCTCTCCGTTCCTTGGGATGATCTCCGGTTCGACCATCCTGCTGGTGCTCTTCTTCGGCGGGAAGGGAGTAATATCAGGTGAAATCGGCTTGGGGACTTTCGTTGCCTTCATGCTCTACATGGGGATGTTGATCTGGCCAATGATCGCCTTGGGATGGATCGTGTCCCTCTACCAGCGCGGCACCGCGTCGCTGCGCCGACTTGGGATGATCTTCGAAACGAAACCAGCGGTGGCAGACCCGCCATTGAATCTTGTCCGGACCCTGCCGGTAGCAGGCCCGCTGGAGATGCAGCACCTGACCTTCTCGTACAGTGGCAACGGACATTCGGCGTTGCATGACATCTCATTCAGAATCACGCCCGGCGAGACAGTCGCGATTGCCGGGCCGACCGGCTGCGGAAAATCGACCATCGGCCACCTTCTCTGGCGCCGCTACGCGGTTCCTGGCGGTGCCTTGTTCTTGGGCGGCGTCGACACCAACTCAGTCCCGGTCTCCGTCTGGCGTTCCCGAATTGCCATGGTTCCTCAGGAGTGTTTCCTTTTCTCGGATTCGTTGCGGGCAAACATCGGATTTGGCGGCCAAGCGCTCGATGAGACCCGCCTCAGACAACTCGGCGAGTGGGCGGCCTTGAACAAGGATGTTGCGGATTTTCCTCAGGGCTACAACACAGTCGTAGGCGAACGCGGCATCACGCTCTCCGGGGGACAGAAGCAGCGCGCCACTCTGGCGCGTGCGCTGGCTTCGCCTGCCGGAATTCTTGTCTTGGATGACGCATTCAGCGCAGTTGATGCTCAAACAGAAGAAGAGATTCTGGGCCGCCTCAGTACTCTCTTTGGAACCAGGATCATCATTCTCATCACGCATCGTATCTCAACACTCCAGCGTGCAGATCGCATTCTGTTTCTCGAGGAGGGCCGGCTCGCAGACAGCGGCACCCATCACGAGATGGTCAACAATGGCGGTCCCTATGCCCGCTGGGTGGCCCGCGAGGCGCTCAAAGAGAAGTTGGACGAACTGTAGGACTGGATGAGCGAACCGTTCTTCGAAGATGAAGCTCTGGGGAAGACTTATGACCATCGCCTGATGCGACGGCTGCTGGGGTACCTGCGACCGTACCGGCTCAGCGTGGTCGTGGCGGTGATTCTGCTCTTGTTGCTGGCGATCCTGCAGGTCGCCGGGCCATGGGTGATGGCGCAGGCGATCGACGGACCGGTCAAATCGCGCGACCCTGGAGGGCTCCCGCATTGGATTCTGATTTACGCTGTGGTTCTGGCGGGATCATTCGCGGTGCAGTATGCCCAGACGATCATCACGCAATGGATCGGCCAGAAAGCAATGCTGGACCTGCGTTCGCAGGTGTTCGACCACGTTCTGACAATGGACATGCGCTTCTTCGACCGCAACCCGGTTGGCCGCCTGCTGACGCGCATCACATCCGATATCAATTCGCTCAATGAGCTGTTCGCCTCCGGCGTGGTCACGATTTTCGGCGACGTCTTTACGCTGATTGGCATCGTCGCCGCGATGCTGTACCTCAATACCAAGATGGCTCTGGTGACGTTTGCGCTTCTGCCGATCCTGGTCGTGGCAACACTGATTTTCAAGAAGAAAGTACGCTATGCGTACCGGGAGGTGCGCCGGCTGGTCGCCCGCATGAACACATTCTGGCAGGAACACCTCACCGGCATGTCAATCGTGCAGGGCTTCAACCGGCAGGCCGCCGCGATGGAGAAGCACCAGGCGGAAAACGCCGGGCTGCGCCAGACCAATCTGCAGTCGATTCTGTACTATGCTGTCTTCTTCCCCGTCATCGAGTTGATCGGCGCAATATCCCTCGCGCTGATCGTGTGGTATGGTGGCGGACGCGTCGTCATCGGCGTGATGACATTTGGAGCTTTGACTGCATTCGTCCAGTACGCCGAACGATTTTATTCTCCTATTCGTGATCTGGCGGAGAAGTACAACATACTACAGTCGGCCATGGCGTCATCTGAACGCATATTCAAGCTGCTGGATACAAAGCCCGGAATCACAATTCCGGCACCAACGAGGGAGGGCCATGCCCCGGCCAGGGCGGGTGAGGTCGTATTCGATCATGTGTGGTTCGCCTATCAGGATGAGGACTGGGTTCTCAAGGATGTCTCGTTCGCGGTAGTCCCCGGTGAGACGGTGGCGCTGGTCGGCGCGACAGGGGCGGGCAAAACATCCATCGCCAATCTCATCGCGCGCTTGTATGAGTTCCAGAAAGGCTCCATCCGGGTCGATGGGACTGACATTCGGGAGTGGGATCCGCATGCGCTACGCCGCCGCGTTGGGACCGTCTCGCAAGACGTGTTCCTCTTCTCAGGGACCGTGGCAGACAATGTCCGCATGGGCAAGATTCAGATGTCCGAGGACACGATAGCGAAGGCCGCCCGGCGGGTCGGCTTGGCCCGCCTGGGGCGCGACAGTGCCGAGGGACTTTCACGCACAGTCGGCGAACGCGGGTCCGGTCTTTCTGTCGGCGAAAAGCAGTTGGTCGCCTTTGCGAGAGTGGTCGCCGATGATCCCGGCATCCTCATCCTCGATGAAGCAACCTCATCGGTCGATCATGAAACCGAGGCGAGGATCCAAGCCGCACTGGAGAAGCTGTTCGCGGGCAGAACCAACATCGTGATCGCCCATCGCCTCTCCACGATCCGCAACGCGGACCGGATCATCGTCCTGCACAAGGGACGCATCCGGGAGGTGGGCACACACGACGAACTGACCGCCCAGCGGGGAATTTACTACTATCTTGATCAGCTACAGACACCGACTGTCAATGGTGCTCCGGCGGCGGCGGCGCAGCAGATCGCGGGATAGCAGCGAAATGGCGACGGCGGGAGCAAGCAGGGAGACGTAACTTGCGGGAGGGCGAGGCTCCTGCCGAGCCTTCTTGCCGCGAAAAGAGGCTCGGCGGGAGCCTCGCCCTCCCGACCGACCTAACCAGACACCAGTATGAACGATTCCGGGAATTATGCGTTGGAGCCAGGAGCAAGAAGGGAACTCCCCATGACCACTCAAGGACTGCCCGTCTCGGATGCCCGGTGGAATGAGTATCTCGAGGCTGCCCTCCCGATCGCGCGCGCGGCCGGAGACTTGCTGGCCGAAAACTTTGGTCACGCGAGGACCGTGGAGTTGAAGGGTGCGATCGATCTCGTCACCGAGATGGACCGCCGGGCCGAGGACCTGATCGTGACCCGGCTGGCCAAGTCGTTCCCGGACTTCGCAATCATCGCTGAAGAGGGATCAATCCGCAATTCCGCGAACCGCTTCGCCTGGTATGTCGACCCGCTCGACGGCACGACCAACTACGCCCACGGCCTGCCGATATTCTGCGTTTCTCTGGGACTGGTATTCGACATGACCCCGATCTGCGGGATCGTCTACAATCCCATGGGACGCGAGATGTTCACAGGTGTCCGTGGAGGTGGCGCCTTCCTGCACGATCAGCCGTTGCATGTCTCCTCAACCGCGGAACTCACAAATGCCATCCTTGCCACTGGGTTTCCCTACGATATTCGGGAGACGGACATCGACAACCTCGACCACTTTGCCCGTTTCGCAAAGAAAGCGCGTGCAATCCGCCGCATGGGCGCGGCCGCGCTCGATCTCGCCTGGACAGCGGCGGGACGTTTCGACGGTTTCTGGGAGATGAAGCTCTCCCCGTGGGATTGCATCGCCGGCGCCCTGATGTGCCAGGAGGCAGGGGGCTTGGTCACCGATCTCTCCGGCCAGCCGTTCGATCCGCTCAAGGGACAGGCAATAGCAGCCAATCCCATACTGCATCCACAGATCGCACGGATCGTCGCCGAGGGGAAGTACCCTCATTGATTCCCGCCGCAAAAGGACCGGTGAAGCCGGGTGCCCGTGACCACGAGGCGTGTGAGCATGACAATTCGTGGCCCTGACCCCCCGGTCAGGGTCGGCATCATTCACCGAACCACCCATGATCGAGATGAGTTGGCGGGATGAACGTGAGTTACGGAAGCCCTGACCGAGGGGGCGTGTTGAAAAACCCCTACTTTCAAGGCCGCGCCGTTATCCTCACGAGTTGAGTCGTGCATGAATCAGCGGGTGGACGAATTGGCTTCGGGTCGTCCAATCGGATCGCATCGCGCGGCGGATGGTCGATAGGAGGACCGATAGGGCGCTCACAAGGCGCGGAATTGGCCATCCGGCCGCCATCAACCGCTTGAAGTTGAGAACGGCCGCAATCAAAGTGGCACTGGATGAACATGTTCGACAGACCGCAAGCTGTGGGGCACCCGGCGATGAAGTGTCTGGCCCAGGACCTGGAGGAGTGTCTGACGGCGCTGAAGCTGCCCTTGGCCCACCGGGTGCAGACCCGGACCACCAATCTCTTGGAACGGCTCTTCGGTGAAGGTAAACGGCGCAGCAAAGTGATCCCCCGGTTCCACACGGAGACCAGCGGCTTGACATTACCGTATGCCGTTCTCATCGACGTGTCGGAGGGATGGCGCGGGGTTCGGATGAACGATATCCTTCGCGCGCGGCTGGAACAAATGCGCTCCGATCCCAACAGTGACTGGAGCGATCCGGACATCCAGTCGTTGGCCGCATAGAGAGAAAAAGACCATGCAGGAGGTACACTCAGGACGCTTTTACAGGAGAAAAGTGACTGCGCCCTGCCGGGCGAACCAACAAAAAGCCGGGGTGGCATGGTGCCACCCCGGCTCGGGATTGAATGGCTACTTGAGTAGAATCAACTTCTTGGTCTGAACGGACTGATCGAAAACGAGGCGATAGAGGTAAACACCACTGCCGACTTCATTGCCGTTCGCGTCTCGGCCGTCCCATGTAACAGTTTGACGACCAGCCATCCGGAATCCGTCAACCAAGGTCCTCACCCTGCGACCCAGAATGTCGAACACCTCCAAGCGGGTTTCGCCATCGTATGGAAGTGCGAATTCGATATTGGCCGACGGATTGGCAGGGTTGGGATAGCTCTGACCCAGTTCGAAGTCAAAGGGAAGATCTTCCTCCACCACTGTCTTCGGCGAGCCTGGCACCCTGACCTCGGTCTCTCCACGGAAGGTTGCACCGCCAGTCAATGAGCCGGTGACCACCACCGTGTACATTCCGGGCGGGACCGGACCGAGGCTTGCCATTGCCTGCTGTCGGTCGAAAGACACCATCAAGACAGGCCCGGTGAAACCCTCGTCGAAACCAACGATCTTGGCACTTCTCTCGAGAATTGGCACGGTGCCGTTCAGGCGGATCGATGATGCGAGAATCTCGGCCACCCCGTGACCGCTTTCCAGGTTGCCGATCCAGCCATTCACTTTTCCTTGAGAGGGTGATGCCTTCTTCGTCGGTTGCCACGCGAAGGGTCTAATCATGATCCTACTCGCCAATTCTCCGCCGGTCCCGATGGGAGTGCCCACCGCGAAAATCGAAAAAGAAGAGACATCTCCGCAAATGGTGTGAGCGACCTGGTCGATGGTCACGGGCAGTACCTGGACCCACAGCGCCTGTCCCGCATCATAATGCAGGAGTTGAAGGCTGGCTGGGTCCACGGTGGTGGATGGATCATAGGGAAAGCAGACGGTGACCAGCCCGGTGAACTGGGCCGTCGTCCAGAGGTCATAGTAGACAGGCTGGGACGGTGGAAGGATCTGGAACCCAGCTGGGGGAGGTGGACCGACGGAACCGGTGGTCAGCGTAGTGATTCCGGCCACATCTACATGCTGGAAGTTCAGAGTCACCGGCCCTGGCAGCGCCACGAGTACGTTCGTTCCTGCCGGGGTGTTGTTCACGTTGACCGTGATACTCACCGTACCTGTGTCGCACAGCGATGGTGCGCCATTGTCGCACGCACTGAACGTCAGCACATCCGGGCCGCTGTAACCGCCGGTCGGCGTGTATGTAAACGCTCCGGTTGCGGAGTTGAATCCGCTAATTCCACCGTGCGCCGGGCCGCTGACGATCGCGTACGTCAGGACCTGTCCCGCGTCAGCATCGGATGCCGGCAGGTACGCCACTGCCTTCGGCGTATCCTGGTTGGTCGCCCACGAGGTGTCACGCGCCACCGGCGGATGGTTTACGACCGGAGTGCCGGTGATCACCGCCTCGCATGAATCCCTGCAACCCGTCGCCAGAATGGTCACCACAACCTTCTTGCTCCCCGGCGTGTCGTAACGGGCGAAAGGAGTCCCCTGGCCACTCACCGGGTCCGGGAACCAGATATAGCTGACCCCCACCGACGGAATCGATGTTACCGACGCCGTCGCCATCAAACTGTCGCCAGTCAATTCGTCGCCCGCACAACTCAAGACTGGCTTGGTGATATCCTGTGTGACCAGGGCAACATCCGTGGCAGAACAACCATTGGCCGGATCCGTCACCGTCAGTGTATAGGTCCCCGCCGCATCAACCAGCGGCGTCGCGGTATTGGCACCCGACACAATGTGACCGCCAGCGGACGCCACCCAACTGAATGTCGCACCGGGCGTGGATGAAGAGCCGCTCAAATTGATCTGTGTGACCGTGCAGTTCAGCACCTTGTCCGGACCCGCGTTGGCATTCGGCGGCGTGACGTTCTGTGTGACCAGCGCCACATCCGAGGCCGTACAGCCATTGGCCGGATCGGTCACCGTCAATGTGTATGTCCCAGCCGCATCGATCAGCGGGGTCGCGGTATTGGCCCCGGAGACAATGTGACCGCTGGCGGACGCTACCCAACTGAATGTCGCGCCGGGCGTGGTCGATGACCCTGCCAGATTCACCTGCGTCACCGCGCAGTCCAGAACCTTGTCCGGACCGGCGCTCGCATTCGGCGGCGTGACGTTCAGTGTGACCAGCGCCACGTCCGAGGCCGTACAGCCATTGGCTGGGTTGGCCACGGTCAGCGTGTAGGTTCCTGCGGCGTTGACCAGCGGCGTCGCGGTGTTTGCGCCGGAAACAATGTTGCCGCCATTGGACGCCACCCAACTGAATGTCGCGCCGGGCGTGGATGAAGAGCCGCTCAAATTGATCTGTGTGACCGTGCAGTTCAGCACCTTGTCCGGACCCGCGTTGGCATTCGGCGGTGTGACGTTCTGTGTGACCAGCGCCACATCCGTCGCCGTGCAGCCATTGGCCGGATCGGTCACCGTCAGCGTGTACGTTCCAGCCGCATCGATCAGCGGGGTCGCGGTATTGGCCCCGGAGACAATGTGACCGCCGGCGGAAGCAACCCAACTGAATGTCGCGCCGGGTGTGCTCGATGACCCTGCCAGATTCACCGGCGTCCCCGCGCAGTCCAGAACCTTGTCCGGACCCGCGTTGGCATTTGGCGGCGTGACGTTCTGTGTGACCAAAGCCACATCAGTGGCCGTGCAACCATTGGCCGGATCGGTTACCGTCAGTGTGTATGTCCCCGCCGCATCAACCAGCGGCGTCGCGGTATTGGCACCCGACACAATGTGACCGCCAGCGGACGCCACCCAACTGAATGTCGCGCCGGGCGTGGATGAAGAGCCGCTCAAATTGATCTGTGTGACCGTGCAGTTCAGCACCTTGTCCGGACCCGCATTGGCATCCGGTGCGGTGTTGCTCCGCGTCACCAGCGCCACATCCGTCGCCGTGCAGCCATTGGCCGGATCGGTCACCGTCAATGTGTATGTCCCAGCCGCATCGATCAGCGGGGTCGCGGTATTGGCCCCGGAGACAATGTGACCGCCGGCGGAAGCAACCCAACTGAATGTCGCGCCTGGCGTGCTCGATGACCCTGCCAGATTGACCTGCGTCACCACGCACGTCAGAACCTTGTCCGGACCGGCGCTCGCATTCGGCGGCGTGACGTTCAGTGTGACCAGCGCCACGTCCGAGGCCGTACAGCCATTGGCTGGGTTGGTCACGGTCAGCGTGTAGGTTCCTGCGGCGTTGACCAGCGGCGTCGCGGTGTTTGCGCCGGAAACAATGTTGCCGCCATTGGACGCCACCCAACTGAATGTCGCGCCGGGCGTGGATGAAGAGCCGCTCAAATTGATCTGTGTGACCGTGCAAGTGAGAACTTTGTCCGAACCCGCGTTGACATTCGGCGGCGTGGCGTTCAGTGTGACCAGCGCCACGTCCGAGGCCGTGCAACCATTGGCCGGATTCGTGACTGTCAGTGTGTATGTTCCCGCCGCATCAACCAGCGGGGTCGCGGTATTGGCCCCGGAGACAATGTGACCACCGGCAGACGCTACCCAACTGAATGTCGCGCCGGGCGTGGTCGATGACCCTGCCAGATTCACCTGCGTCACCGCGCAGTCCAGAACCTTGTCCGGACCGGCGCTCGCATTCGGCGGCGTGACGTTCAGTGTGACCAGCGCCACGTCCGAGGCCGTACAGCCATTGGCTGGGTTGGCCACGGTCAGCGTGTAGGTTCCTGCGGCGTTGACCAGCGGCGTCGCGGTGTTTGCGCCGGAAACAATGTTGCCGCCATTGGACGCCACCCAACTGAATGTCGCGCCGGGCGTGGATGAAGAGCCGCTCAAATTGATCTGTGTGACCGTGCAGTTCAGCACCTTGTCCGGACCCGCGTTGGCATTCGGCGGTGTGACGTTCTGTGTGACCAGCGCCACGTCCGTGGCCGTGCAACCGTTGGCAGGATTGGTCACGGTCAGCGTGTAGGTTCCTGCGGCGTTGACCAGCGGCGTCGCGGTGTTTGCGCCGGAAACAATGTTGCCGCCATTGGACGCCACCCAACTGAATGTCGCGCCGGGCGTGGTCGATGACCCTGCCAGATTCACCTGCGTCACCGCGCAGTCCAGAACCTTGTCCGGACCCGCGTTGGCATTCGGCGGTGTGACGTTCTGTATGACCAGGGCCACATCCGTGGCCGTGCAACCGTTGGCAGGATTGGTCACGGTCAGCGTGTATGTTCCCACAGCATCCACCAGCGGTGTCGCCGTCGTCGCACCCGACATAATGTGACCGCCAGCGGACGCGACCCAAGCAAAGGTCGCACCACCGGTCGACGAGGAACCAGCCAGATTGATCTGCGTCACCACGCACGTCAGAACCTTGTCCGGACCCGCATTGGCATCCGGTGCGGTGTTATTGCGAGTGACAAGCGCTGTGTCGCGGGCTTGGCATCCCTCGACGTTGGTCACGGTCAGTGTGTAGATTCCTGCGGCGTTGACCAGCGGCGTCGCGGTGTTTGCACCGGAAACGATGTTGCCGCCACCGCTCGCTGCCCAACTGAATATCGCGCCGGGTGTGGATGTAGAGCCACTCAAATTGATCTGTGTGACCGTGCAAGTGAGAACTTTGTCCGGACCGGCGTTGACATCGCAAGTCAAGACCGTGATCGACACCGTCGCCGTGTTACCCTGCGCGGCCCCATCGCTGGCATTGTACGTGAACGCGTCCGGTCCGCTGTAGTTGGGCTCCGGCGCATACGTGAATGAACCATCGGAATTCAGGGTCACGGCGCCGTGCGACGGATCTGTCACTTTCACCGCCGTCAGCGGCTGACAATCGGTGTCGTTGCCAATAACGCCCGGCGCTGGGACTTCTAACGGCGTGTCCTCGTTTGTGTTGTAGGTATCATTCACAGCCACCGGTGGCTGGTTTACGCCCGTGCCGACGGTGATCACGCCTTTCTGGAATGTCGGAATTACCGCAACGGGTGCGGTCAGTTTCGCGAAGACCAGGTGATTGGCCGGGTCTGTGCAAGTGGTGTCAACCTCGAACTGCCCTGAGCAACCGTTAATCCCAACCCCGATAGTGAACGAGGGACTGCCGCCGGGGAAGGTACCATCCGTTCCGGCTGGGAGAGTCGCTCCGAAGACTTTGCCACGAACGACCATCAAAGCCGCTGGAGACGATGTGACCGGCATGGGAGGATTAGGCAAATCAATCCCTTCATCACCAGTACTCGGAATCCCATCAGGACCCGGCCAGATGGTGCCGAATCCCACGTTTGGGGCAGTCGTGAAACAGGCGCCATCGGGCGTTTGGTAACCGTTGTAGATCATGATTTCGGCGAGTTTGCCATTCATACGGGCACTGGCATTGGGACTGACCTGCAGACCCGTGATAAAGGCCCCACCGCTAACGGAAACGAGTTTCAGCGGCTGGACGTATTGCTGGAGGATCACGTCGTTGGTGACGTAGATGCCGATCGGGACACCTGCGGCATTCAGGGCCACGCTCTTCGTTTCCACCACGACCGAGTTGGCGGCCATGGCCATGGGACTCCACAGCAGGACCGCCAGGACAGCGAACCACAGCTTGCGCTTCATAAGTAGCGACCTCCCTTTTGAGGAGAGTGCAAGTTAGCTTGCACTCTCCACGGTTAAGAGTTTTTCGAATTGTAAGCTAAGTGGCCAACTGCCAGCGAATGGCCCCACCAACGCAAGAACGGCATGTGCAAAAGCGATCAAATATACCTCACGCATGGCCCGGTGGATCTGAGCCATGTCCTCGCAACACGATGATTTAAGCCTATCCCTGGCGTCAACGGAGGATTCGCGAATCGGATCGGACACCCGGGGTCTCACCACGCAACGCTTCCAGCCCGCTCCGACAGCGCGACCTGCCATCTTTGGCACAACAGTATAAATACCAACTGCCGTCTTGTCAAATGGGAACACGCAAGATGCGAGTGGAAATCTGTTCGTGTGACAGAATCCGGGACGGACTCCACCCGCATTCTCTAGGCAAGTGATTGACCGGCTTGGCGATATCGTTCTCGCGCTGCTTCTGGATGACTCGCTCCTCGGCGGACTCCTCCTCCCCCTCATCACCAGACACCTCCTGCGGCAGTATCGAGCCGCGCTTATCAGGTGTCAACCGAATCGGGGACACTCCAGACTATGACCATGACAATTCGTGGCCCTGCCCCCCCAGGTCAGGGCTGGCATAATTCACCTTACCTTCGTTGATTGAGATGAGTTGGCGGGATGAACGTGAGTTACGCCCCCGGCGCTTACGAATGCGGACAAGGGGCTTAAAGCCCCTTGCCTGACTACAGCAGTGGTTCCAAGGGGATTCTACGCCGGTGCTGCAGCCGGATTCTCAAGCGACTTGAGAATGGTCCCGATGCGGTCGATGCGGAACGGCTTCATGAGGAAAGCATCGGCCGCGCCGTCGGCGAACTCACGACCGGATAGCGAGGGGGCATACCCTGTGATCAACACCATGGGAAGATCGGCATGGGTGGATTTGACGGTCCGGATCAGGTCCTCCCCGGACATCATCGGGAGTTTGTAGTCCGTGATCACGGCATCAGGGCACCGCTGATCGATTTGGCGGACGGCAGCTTCCGCGTCCGGTACGCTCATCGGATTGTACCCCAAAGCCTCGACAATCTCCGCCAGCAGGACACGGAACTCCACATCATCTTCGACAATCAGAATATCGCGGATGACACGGGTAGGGGCCGCTGCGCAATGGGCGCGGGATAACACGCGCAGCAGCACTTCCTCGATTTTCTCCAGCCGGAACGGTTTCACGAGGAAGCCGTCGGCGCCTTCGTGCGCAGCCTGCTCACGGTGCTGATGGAAAGCGAACCCTGTGATCATGATCACAGGCATCGATGGGTACTCGGCTTTGACATGGTGGAGCAGGTTCAGGCCATCGAGCTCCGGCATCTTGATGTCCGAGACAACACAGTCGATGGACCGGCCGCGAACCGTCGCGAGGGCTTCCCGTCCGTCGCTGGCGGCCACAGTCTGATACCCGATCGCATTGAGCGACTCGGTCAGCAGATTGCGGATGCGTGGATCATCATCGACAATCAGGATGGTCTCATTCACTCTGACTTCCCCCGTCCCTTTCGGCGAGCGGCCCCGCCTGTGGCGGGCCGCTTGGGCTTCGAGACCGTTTTTCGGCGTCCGCGAATGACCGCGAGAAGCTCGGCGGTCTTCTCTTCTAATAGATCGGCCGAATGCGCCTCAACATTGAGCCGCAGAAGGGGTTCGGTGTTGGAGGGGCGAACGTTAAACCACCAGTCGTCGTAGGAGGTCGTAATCCCATCTGTCCGGTCTGGCAGGGCATCGGGGAAGGCCTCAACGATCTTCTCGAGTGTCATGGAGATGTTCTTCACCTTGGTATTGATTTCTCCGGACCTGAAATACGGGTCGACAGACGCGACCAGCGCCGAAAGAGGCTGATCAGCCTCAGCAAGAACCTCCATCGCCATGAGCATGGCGATGAGTCCGGAATCAGCATACCAGTTCTTCTGGAAGTAGAAGTGCCCGGAGTGCTCTCCCCCGAAGATCGCCCCCTCCCGTTTCATCAACGGTTTGATAAGGGCATGCCCAACCGGCGTCCGGACGGCCCGCCCCCCCTGGCGCTCGATCATTTCCGGTACTGCTTTGGAACAGATGAGGTTATAGAGAATCGTCGCGCCCGGGTTCTTGGCCAGCAGGTTCTTGGCGACCAGCAAGGTCACGATATCACCACCGAGCGGTTTGCCGTTCTCGTCGATTAAGAACATACGGTCGGCATCGCCATCGAACGCCACTCCAAAGTCGGCTTTCTCTGCCAAGACCCGTTTCTGCAAGTCGGCGATATTCTCCGGTTCAATCGGATTAGCAAGGTGGTTGGGAAATGTCCCGTCGAGCTCGAAATACATCGGGATCAGTTTCACCGGCAGCCGATTGAACACCGCAGGCAGGACGGCCCCAGCCATCCCGTTGCCGGCGTCTACAACCACCTTGAACGGCTTCAGTCGCTTGGGGTCGATGAACGAAAGGACATGATCGATGAAATCGGGAAGGACATTGGCCAGGGATCGAGTTCCATCCCCCCGATCAAGATTGTAGTCGTCCATCTCGATCGCCATTTTCATCCGGTCGATTCCATCGGCTCCCGAAAGAGGTTCTGCCTGGGAGCGGCATAGCTTGAATCCGTTGTACTCGGGCGGATTGTGGGAAGCCGTGATCATGATCCCGCCATCCATCTCAAGATGGCCGACGGCAAAGTAGAGCGCGTCCGTGGAAACACGTCCCAAATCGACGACACGGCAGCCCGAATCCATCAGTCCAGCGATCAGACCTTCGGCCAGGTCATCAGAATGGACACGCATGTCCCTGCCGACGGCAACAGCCTCCCCCTTGATTTCCGCCACAAACGCACGCCCGATGAGGCGCGCAACGTCGGGATTAAGCTGATTGGGCACGGTGCCGCGGATGTCGTAACTCTTGAAAATGCCGGACGCTACAGAAGTGGTTGGGGCATTCGTCTTCTTCACGTTTTTCATGTGGTTTCATCTCCAGGGGATGCGCGCCGATCCCGCCGCGCCAGAAGGCCAAAAAACCACCGAAGTTTCCCTCAGGTCAATGGCTTTCGCCGGACGGCGGGGGATCAGTATGAAAATGGCTCTTGGATCAAGGGGAGTCGGGCCGTATCTTGTAGTGGATAAAGCCAGGGCGTCGCCCGATAATGAAATAGGGAGCGAATCATGACTACAGAATCCCTCGCAAAAGAACTTGCGTTCTATCGCATTCATAAGGCGGAATATCTTCCGACGAAAGCGGGAAGATTTGTAGTCATCAAGGGCGAAGAGCTACATGGTGATTTTGCCACATTCCAAGAGGCCTTGAAGTTCTCGCTGCAGAGATTCGGAGATGTTTCTGTGCTCATCAAACAGGTCGTCGCTGACGAACCTTCCTCATCTTTCCCTGCCCTGATGGCTGGAATCCCTCTTGTCCACGTACAGTAATCCGCCCGCAAATCAGATCACAGACCCGCTTCCCCTGTTTCATGCCGGGCCAACGATGCGAATTCATGTTTCTCTGCCCGAGGGCGTGCGATCTTTCTATGCTGAAAAGAACATGCCAATACCACCCCCGGTTGAAGGAACGGCCTTGGTTGATACTGGCGCCACGAGATCGGCAATTGATTCAAGCGTTGTGTGGGCACTTGGGTTGGTTCCGAAGACAACCGTAAGCATAGTTGGATCAACGGGAGTGCAGGATCAAGATGGCTTTGCGGTGCGCTTTGTATTTCCCGATTTCCCCTATATTCCAGGGCAGATTCTCCAATTCGACCCGGAAATTGTCACCGCAAGTCCGACCTTGGCGCTCTGTGGACTTACCGCCCTTCTCGGTCGCGATTTCCTTACACACATGATTTTGATTTACGACGGCAAGGCCGGACGCTATACCATCTGCTTCTGAGCGAACCCTCCCGTAGATCGTTCAAACTCACCCACCGCCCACCTGTCTGTTGTATTGACTGCAAGGGAGTTTGGTCCCAATTTCAGGAACTGCACGGGATGTCAGACCTATGGCCACCATCCAATTCGAGAAAATCTGCAAAGCTTTTGGCAAAACGGCGGCGCTCCAGGATGTTGAGTTCAGTGTTGGCGATGGTGAGTTCGTCGTTCTGGTTGGTCCTTCTGGCTGCGGCAAGTCTACGGCCCTCCGCCTGGTCGCCGGACTGAGCGAACCCGACAGCGGTCGTGTATTGATCGATGGCCGCGATGTCGGGGGAGTTCCACCGAAAGACCGCGGATGTGCCATGGTCTTCCAGTCGTACGCGCTTTATCCTCACTGGACGGTCTACGACAACCTGGCCTTCCCACTCAAGCTGCGACGTATCACCAAAGACGAGGTCCGGCGCCGTGTCAGCGAAATCGCCGCCGAGTTGCGCCTGAGTGATGTGCTCGCGCGCCGCCCCAAGGAATTATCGGGCGGCCAGCGCCAGCGCGTTGCGGTGGGGCGCGCCATGGCGGCAAATCCGGGTATCTTCTTGTTCGATGAGCCCCTGTCGAACTTGGACGCCCCCCTGCGCGCGGCGATGCGTGTCGAGATTGTTGCCCGCCAGAAGTCGATGAATAAAACCACTCTCTATGTCACGCACGACCAGGCTGAGGCGCTGACAATGGCCGATCGTGTAGTCGTCCTCGACGGAGGCCGTGTGCAGGGGATCGGGCCGCCCGAACAGCTCTACCGCAACCCTCCGAATCGCTTCGTGGCCTCATTTTTGGGGCGGCCAACCATCAACCTGCTCACGGGCCGGATGGAACATGCGGACGGCAGGTGGCTTCTGAATCCGTTCCAGTGGCCATTGCCAGACGGAATCGTCTCACGCCTCCCGCTCGAGCCTGGCCAGCAAGTACAGGTCGGCATCCGTGCCGAAGATCTCCGGCTGACTCCGGGGCGGGACGGACCGCAGTGGAAAGTATTGAGCCGGGAATTCCTCGGCGATAAACTCCTGTACCTGGCTCAATGTGCGGAATGGAATATCGCCGTATTGACGTCGCCCGATGACACCATCGAACTGGGATCACTGGTATCTATTGAGCCCGAACCTGAGAAGATCATGTTCTTCGACACGGGCAACGGTCACCGCCTGGCGTGAGTATGACACCGCTCTGATCCATGCCCGAACTCCCTGAAGTCGAAACCGTGGTTCGCGGCTTGCGCCGCTGCCTTGTCGGCGAACGATTTGGTACAGTGCTGTTCGCATCGCAGCGAATCGCCCGATCCAATCCGTCCGGCTGGAGATCCCGTCTGTGCGGCCGCCGGATTGAACAAGTTGGCCGGCGTGGGAAGTACATCATCCTTCATCTTTCGGACGATAACGCGATGATCGTCCATCTGCGGATGACCGGTCGGCTATGGATCAAGCCGGCGTCCTACGTGCGCGGACGGCACGATCGCTTGATGATCTCGCTGAGTGGTGACCGTCGGCTCGTTCTGTCGGATCCGCGTCAGTTTGCACGCGTCGAGTGGCGCCCCCGATCTGATTTGGAGAACCATCCGGGATTGCAGAAGCTGGGGCCAGATGCACTTACCATCACTTCAGCCCAGCTTTCTGGCGCATGCGGAAGATCGCACCGCCCTGTCAAGTCACTGCTACTCGATCAGACGCGCATATCTGGATTGGGAAATATCTACACCGACGAGTCGCTCTTCTCCGCGAGAATCCATCCACGCACTTTCGCTGATTCCCTGGGTCCGAAGAGGATTGCGCGCCTCGGGTCCGCCATTACTTCAATCCTGCGTCAGGCAATTGACGCCTGCGGCACGACTTTCGACACCTTCTCCGATCTGGAGGGAAAGGCCGGAGGTTTCGGACCACACCTTCAGGTCTACCGTCGAACAGGGCTGCCGTGCCCGCGTTGCGGATCATCAATTCGCCGTACCATTCTGTCAGGGCGCAGCACGCACTTCTGCCCTCGATGCCAAAGGCTCTGACATCGGGGAGTGTTGAAAAAGCGATGACGCTTCTCCTCCGATGGACGGACAAACCTGGCCCACCCCACTGAGAAATCTGCGTTTGGTGGCCTGGACCCGCTGCAGGCGGGCCGCGGCGGGTCCGGATGCTTCTTCAATGCTCCCATCAGCCAGAGCGGACGCCATTACCTGTTGGCACACAATCAGTTCGCGTGTGACGTATCGCCTTCTGACGGATTTGCCATCTCGGAATCGGGAGGAGAATTCCCATCTGCATTCAACAGGTCTGTCTCCACTGCCGACTTATCATGGGGAGATACTTTCATCGTGGAACCTTCTTTGGCCAGAACGGAAGCAACGAGCGCGCGACCTATCGATATCCTGATCGTCGACGACGAGCGGATGATCCTCGGAGTTGCGCGCGAGATTATCGGCGAATTCGGTCACCGCGTTCTTGTTGCCGAGAGTGGCCCGAGCGCCCTAACCATCCTCGGGAACGAATTCGTCGACCTGGTCATCACGGACATCATGATGCCGCAAATGGATGGCATTGAGTTGTCGCGCCGGGTTCTGGATCAGTTTCCAACCGTACACGTAGCTCTGATGACTGGCTACTCCAATTTGGCATTGCTCAAGGAGGCCCGGGAACTGGGCATTACTGAATGCCTGAAGAAACCCTTTAAGACGTGGGAGCTGATGGGGATTGTCAACCGCGTCGCAGGTGCAGTCCAGGCGAAGTGCACTCAGCCGACGTAAGCAACGAGGAACCGGCCGGACCCGCCGCAGCGGGCCCGGCCGGTTTGACTTCATGGACTGATCATTTCCCGGCGGAGAAAGTGACCAGCAGCTGGCTGCCGGTCATGATCTCGATGTTGAACGGTGTGTTCGCAGCGATCCCGTAGATGTAGAAGTCACCATCTTTCACCAGAGCCAATAGCGTGTCCAGATTCTCCCGGTAAGTCGCCGACTCATCAAAGCCGATCGTTCGCGTGGCACCTGGGTCAATCGCGATCCCATGCAGAATCCGCGTCGCGCCTGCAGTGACCTGCGCCAGTGCGGAGTATGAGTTCTTGGACACGTACACCTCGCCGGTCGCGGAAGTGGACGCGAGGTTGTGGATCGTGACCTTGAACTTCACATCAACGATGTCTTGGATGTCGTCTTTGTGATCGTTCCATGTGGAATTGGTGGTCAGATCAACATGCTCCGAATTCAAGCTATCGTCGGTCGACGCGAAGCCGCCCCAGTCGATGACGACAACAAACTGGCCCGAGACAATGCATCCGGTCAGAACAAGCGCCGCCGCGAGGATGACAAGTCCCAGCGAACGGCGAGCGATTCGTTTCATTCTCATATCCTCCGGTTTACTTCACCCCCAAATAGTAGTTCAGACCGCCGGTCACGTGCGCCCACTTGCGCGAGCCTTTGTCTTTCATCTTCATCAGTTCCCCGGACGCACGCGCCTCAATGCCGATGTTGCCGACACCGATCTCCAAACCCAGTCCGGCATTCCAACCAATCTGAGTCTCGCTGTCCATCCCGGGGATGCTCTGGTTGTAGAACTTGGCACCCACGAATGGGAAGAACCTGAAACCGGTGAAAGGCCCCGCCCCGCCAAGGATGGCGTTGACACCGAACGCACTCACCTTGGATCCTTTGCCGTCGTAAATGAGTTCGCCCTGGTTCTCGAAGGTCCAGTCACCGTCACGGAAGTAGGTGAAATTCGGTTCGATACCGAGAATTCCCCCCAGAGACAGCCTGAGATGCACCCCGGCTACGTAGCCCCGCTCGGCATCGTCTTGCACGATCGGGATGCTAACACCACCAAACCCACCGACGCCCCATCCGGTCGCATGGACAGCGGGAGCCAGACACAGCACGGTCAGGACCAGCACGGTGCCTGCAGTCCATTTCTTCATTGGTACTCCTTTGCGAAAGAGTTGGTCCGCCATGGCCGCAATTTGGAAGAGGGGATCGGGTTCGTCAATGGGAAAAACGGGCGGATTGGCAGGATTGAGGCATTGCCTTGAGTGCGTCCCTTTGATCAGTGCTTACGAACATCGCCCCTGAAGGGGGCGAAAGCTGAGTCTGCAAGCCATCCGGTAATCCACGAGAGACACATTCAAGAGGTTTTTCGGCACCTTTTCTGGAGCCGGGTCACGGCGTAAGAATCCGCGCCCGCTGGTCCTCCGTCAGTTCCAGCGACCGTGCGAAGACGTCGAAGTTGTGGGCGGCAAGGTTGTCCAGGAGCGCCACGTAGGTATCGACCAAGGTTGTGAGAGCTCGGGCATTTTCAACCGGTACGATGCAGAGGATTTCGTGAAGATGCACCCGCCCCCATTCGAGGTGCGCACGGGCGCGGTCCGCCTCGAACCGGGCCAGACGGATATAGGCCTCTGACGCCCGCCCCGTTTCCTTCATCCGGTACAGGTCCCCAGCGGACAAATCGAACGCATCCATATCAGCCCGTGGCAGATACACCAGCCCTGAGCGCCCCACCGACAGGTCATTGGCTACATCACGCAGGATGTGCACCCAGTAGCAGAAGATCGCCAGATCCTCCGTGGCGCGGGCAACTCTCGGGTGCTCCCAGGGATTCTCAAAGCGGCCCTGCGCGCCGGTCGGCTGCATCATGACCAGATGCATGAAAACGACAGCGGGGGCCACCGAAGCGCCGTTCATATAGAGCCGGAGGTGATCCCAGTCACGGAACATCGCCGCATACAAGTCGCTCTCCATGGCCTTCGCCAGATCCTCCCATGGTTCCAATGGGAGCGCAAACCGCGAGAAGGCATCGCTGAGGGCCTGCCAGACCGGGCTGGGACCGGATCGGCCCGCGCGCGCATCTCGAACCAACTGAAGCCATTTCCCGACTGTCTCAGCAGCCGCTTGACGCGTGCGTTCGCTCAATGCCGATCGGTTGGGAATATTGTCGACGAAATCGTCTATGAGCCTCATGGAGGCATATGTGGCTGCGAAGGCCCGACGTGTCTCCGGGAACGCGAAATGCTGCGCCGCCGCGTGCAGATGAGGTTTCTCCCTGCGGGCAACCCGGTCGCAGAGGTCGTAAGCCTCCTTGAGATCATCGGACAGCTGGCTGGTTGACATTGGGATAAAGAAACGAATAATCGCTGCTGCGAGCAAACAAAACGGCCCCGGCAAAGCGGGGCCGCTGTCATACTCTCCAACTCCCGTCAAGCGGGAATCGACTCAACGATCTCATCATCTTCAGGGAAGCGCCCGGCGACCTTCTTGGAGAAGATCAGCTTGCCGTCGACTTCAACATCGAAAACACCGCCGGAACCTTGCACGAGTTCCGGTTCAATCCCTCGTTCATGACTTAGCACGGCCGCCAAACTGGAGGCCCGGGGCAGGTAGTTTCATTCACCGCAGTAGGTAATCTGGACCTTGGGCATTGATCTCCTCCTTGGGCATCAGAGATATTTCACGCACAGCATTACATACGCATCCGAGGCGGTTCTCGATGATGGTCCTGCGATCGATCGAGATCGTGTCAGCTAAACGTCCCGATGAACCAGAGTGGTTGAGGACTGTGCCGTCGGCATAATGACCATCTCGGTGATATTCACATGCTCGGGCCGGCTTGCACTCCATACAATCGCTTCGGCAACGTCTTCGCCGGTCAAAGGCTTCAAGCCCTTGTAGGGCTGCGCGGCGCGGTCCGGGTCTCCACGGAACCGGACCAGGCTGAATTCTGTCTCAGCCAAGCCGGGATCGACCGACGTGACACGGATTGGAGTTCCTGTCAAATCCATCTTCATCCCGCGCGAAATGGCGCGAACCGCATACTTGGTCGCACAGTAGACGTTGCCATTGGGATAGACCTCGTGTCCGGCGATCGAGCCAATGTTGATGATGTGCCCCTGGTTCCTCTTGACCATCCACGGGATAACCGCACGACTGACCGCGAGCAGACCCTTGATATTGGTGTCAATCATCTCATCCCAGTCGTAGAATCCCCCCTCGTGCAGCTTCGCGAGTCCGCGTGACAGCCCGGCGTTGTTCACCAGAATGTCGATTTCTCTCCAGGCTTCGGGAAGCTTGTCCAGCTCTGCCCCGGCCGTCTTGTACTGGCCGAGATCAATCTGCAGGCAAAGGGATTGAGTGTTGTGGGCCTGTTCCAATTCGCCGGCGAGCGCTTCAAGCCGCTCCCGCCTGCGCGCCACGAGGATCAACCGTGCCCCTTCTCGTGCGAAGGCTCTCGCGGTGGCCTCGCCAATGCCGGAGGACGCCCCTGTAACAAGAACCAATTTGCCTTTCAAATCCACCGTTGTCCTCCCAAGCTGCGAGTCGTCCGAGCTACTCCAGGTTCCCCACTGTCGCCAGGACATAGTTGTCTGCATCGAAATACTGCTTGGCGACTCGTTGTACGTCTGTCGGCTTGACCGAGCGGACGAGCTCCAAGAGGTGCTCCCCGTGGTCGTATCCGACACCGATGAACTCGTCCATACCCATGTAATACGCCTGCGTAACCCGTGACAACTGCGCGGTCAAGGTCGAACCCCAGATCGAATTCTGAGCGATCGATATTTCCTCGGCCGTCGGTGGTTCATTGCGCAGACGGCGAATCTCACCCAGGATGCCGTCCCTGGCTGTCGCGTAATTTTTCTTGCCGGTCCCCATCGCGCAGGTCAGCCAGCCGAAATCTTTGTCGAATCTCACCGAAGATCCCACCGAATACGCCAACCCCTGCTTCTCGCGCAATTCAGCGCCCAAGCGAGCTGAGAGGATCTGGTTGGCGACCATAATCGCGGGTGCATCCGGGCTGGACGCGCCGGGGAGAAGCCCACCGAGATATATATAGACCTGCTCTTTCTGCATTTGTTTATGCGCCGACACAATCCCCTTTGGGGCCACCGGCTTCGGTATTGTAACGGCAGGCGGAGTGCCCGCCAAAATCTTACCCAGACTTCCCTCGAGCAGCGCAAAGGTACTATCGATGCTGAGATTCGTCGCACAGGTCACGATCATGTTTTCGGGCGCGTACAGAGCGTGCAGATGCTTCTTCAGCGCGTCGCTGGTGAATCCCATCACTGTCGCTTGAGTGCCCATGACGGGACGTGCATACGGGCCGTCACCAAACATCTTCGAAAGGTAAAGCTCCCGGCAGGTCTGACCCGTCGATCCGGAGGCCATCCCCAGAATCCCCATGGCTTTTTTCTGCGTCTTCGCGATTTCGTCCGGGGGGAAGATCGAATGGTCCAGCATGTCGGCCAGCAACTCAATGCCCTTCGGCGCGAATTCATCGATCGTTGCGAACTTGACGAAGGTGAACTGCGCCGTCGTGTACTGATCGTCGTACGGAATGTAGGGATTATCATTGGTGGTCAAGTCCGCGCCAATCGCCGTCAAGTCTCGATTGATCTGGTTGGCGTCTCGTTTCTCGGTGCCGCTCACCAGCATGCGGTTGACGAAATCCGAGATCCCAATTGCGCCCTCGGGTTCACAGGCGGCGCGGTACTTGCCGAGAACATTGATCGCAAATACCCGCGAGTCGGGGTTGCTCTTCACGATGGCCACCAGGCCGTTCGAGAGTGTGCGCTTTGCAAAGGTCGCAGCCTTCATCCCGGTGGCGGCAGCAGTGTCGGCCGACGCCGTCGTCTTGGGTGTCACAATCGTCGCCACGCAATTGTCCGCGGACAGATACTTTGCCGCCATCTGCCTGATGTCCGCCAGCGTCACTTTGCCCATCCGATCCGGCAGTTGATCCATGAACTCATACCCGGTCACCACCAGCATCGGTGCCTTCATCATGGCGTAGTAGTGCAGTCTTTCCCGCAAGAAGAGATCCTGCACCTTCAGACGGGTGACCGTTGCGGCCAGATCCTCTGGCGGCACGCTCAACGAGGGCAGTTCGCGCACGATCTTCTCGACGGCCGCAATGATTGCATCGGTCTTGCCGGCGCTGTCGGTCTTGATCGACAGATGCAGAGCGGAGAATTCGCTCTGAGTCTCCAACGATGCCGTGGCCTCGGTCGCCAGAGGGTTCTCGCCCTCGGTCAGACTTTTCTGCAGAGGCGAGACGGCACGCGAATTGAGGATTTCCACCAGCAGATTGAACGGCAGGTACGATGGATCGGTGAACACCGGCAGACGGAAATGGAAGTCAATGTGGGTCTCTGCAATGTCGGCTTCGGTCTGCTTGACTGTCGTCCCCTTGACCGGGGGAACAATGATGGCCGTACGGGGCGGGATCGGCTGGGCCGGATGGCGGCCGAATGTCTCGTCCAGCATTTTCTGCATCGCAGCGGTCTTGAAATCGCCGATGACGAGGAGAATCATGTTGTTCGGCTGGTAATATGTATGGTAGTAATCCATGACCTCCTGACGCGGGATCGTCGCAATCAAATTCTCATATCCGAGGACGGGACGGGCGTACGGGCTGCCCTGGTATGCCCAGCTATCGTAGAACTGCTCGGCGATGTAGTCGGGGTTGTCCGTGTCCTTGCGGATCTCCTCGATCACGATCTTCCGTTCCTTGGGGAAGCGATCGTCCGGGAAAATGGAATTGAAGAGCATGTCCTGCTGGATGTCGAGCGCCTCCCCAACGTACTCGGCCGGGATCAGGGACATGTATGCGGTCAGCTCCTTCTGCGTAAACGCGTTGATGTATCCCCCAAGATTCTTGATCCGGTCCGAGATTTGCTCCTGCGTGCGCGTGGCGGTGCCATCGAACAACAAGTGTTCCAGGAAATGGGTGACGCCGTTGTTGTACTCGGTCTCGTACTTCGCCCCGGACTTCACAAACACAATCGAGGCGATCATCGGACTGGAGTGGTTCTCTTTGAGAATGACATCCATCCCGTTGGACATCTTGTATGTGGTCGTCTCCGAGCGCGTGCCGGAGGCGGATTCCTTGGCGTGTGCCAAAGGACCACGACCCAGCATCAGAGCGCCCAGGGCTAACATCATCAGAATCCGATAGATTGATCGCATCGTCCCTCCTTGGGTTGCCGCAACGCAGCGGGGCAGCAATATAGTCCTCAGTGAATCGCAGGCGCAACCCGTTCGGGGAGAATCATTGGACAACAACGATGGAATTCGCGGAGCCAGGCGCCCTCTCCCTCTTGGGGTTGGGGTGAGGGGCGGCCTCGCGCGCAGCAGTGCCCTCACCCCCGACCCCTCTCCCAAAATCGGGAGAGGGGAGAACAAAAGCTATGGGCGACCCACCGGGTCGCCCCTACCGTCCCCTCGCATTCATTGCACCACCGCCAGGATGGAGAAGTGGTGTCGCAGGTAAACGATTAGGCCCGCATGGTAGTGAATTGACAAACCATTGTGCCCTGGAGTATTTTGATGCGTTCCTGAAACCCGTTGCCATTGTGCGCGGGCAACCTCAATTCTGTTGATACGGGATATTGAGAGAATCCGATCAGTGACGATCGACAAGTGCGAAATAGCGCGAACGATCAGGGCCTTCCTCGTAGATCCGGCCAGTCGCGGCGCATTTGATGATTTCTTTGAGTTATCTTCGAGGCTGGCGCGCTCCTATGTCGCCCTCCGCGTGCGCAGGGGGACCCTCCATGTCCCGACCAATGAGTTTCCCCAGGTCACGGCCATCGATGACTGTGCCTGCGAATGTCTGGGCTCACTCTTCGCCAGCAAACCGGGCCGGCCGTTCTACCTGATTGTCGGCTACTTCCAAAGCCGGATCACGGATGAGACACCACCGGACAGGATCCATGCTCTCCTGCAGGGCATGATCGCAGGACACATCGACCAGGAGTTGATGCGTTTCAACCCCCAAGGGGTCGCCATCAGGCGCGCCATTCTCCGGGCCATGGGAGAAGAGGCCTTTGAGGAGGTCAGGCTTGGCGGACGGGACCATTGGGCGTTACGCTCAACGTCCCGTTCCCGGCGGGAGGCACCTGCCGCCGGCCGACGACGCCGCGATCCAGCACTTCATCAACGGCGCCTGCCGCCTCTTTCCAGACATGCCCGAACGCTGCCGCAGCGTCTTTGACCAGCTTGACCAGGACGACCGATTCCAAAACCTGCTCGAGTGCAGACGGTTCATTTCGGCCATGCTGCGAATCCTGACTGATCATGACGACGTGCGACCGTCCGCGGAATCCGGTCCCCGAACCGAATACGTGCGCCGGACCGTGAGGCTGCTGGCCGAAAACGCCATCGAGCTGGCGCTGGATCAGGTCCTCGGGAAACAGGCACAAAAGCGCGGTTTTTCAGAAGATGAATCCAGTGCATTCCGTCGGGCGCTGGTCAACCTGATGGACGATTTCACTCAGGACGGCGATCATGACCTCCTGCCGGGGTACCTGAAAGAGGCCATGACGCCTTGCGACGAGTCAGCCTACTTGGAGCGCTACAAATATGTCTGGGAAACGCTGGTCTTACGATGCAAGGAACTGCTTCGGGACATGCTGCGGGAAGAGGGATTGGCGCCGTGAACGGCATCGCCCCTCACCCCCGACCCCTCTCCCAAAATCGGGGAGAAAAGCGAAATGTCGGTGGCCCACCAGGAGCAAGTGCGCCGCAGGCGCACGAGGCGGATGGTGGGGTGAGGCAAGCCACCCAGACTCCCTCTCCCTTTTCGGGCAGGGGTGAGGGGCGATGCCGGTTCCACAACTGATTCTTTCAACAACGAGAAATCATGGCCGCTACTTACACTGATGTCTGGGCGACAAAGGGCGGGGGACGATGCATCCATCACCGATTGAGTTGAGGCAATTCGCCAACTCGGACGCCGAAGCGCGCACGCAGTCCACGGAAATCGGCCGACACCTCGTGTCATGCCCCCTGTGCCGCGAGTATGTCGAATTGATCGAGGAATGGAATCGCGGTTCGCAGTCTGTCCAAGCATCCTTTCCGGCGGCGCAAGCCGTTGCCGAACATGCGTTTGCGGGGGCCGTCGATGCCGCCAGTCGGGCTGTCCCACGCATTATCGAGTTGATCCCCTTGGCATTCCAAAGCGAGCCAGTGCCCGTCCGATTGGCCGCCGATGGCCACCCGCCGCCGCGGGCGGACCATCCTATTGAAGGGCTGGAACATGCGGCGACTCTCTACGCCGCGGATCCCGAGTTGGTGCTGCGTGTGATGCGGGATCGCCGGACCGGCGAGGAATTGCTCCATCTGATTGGAACCGATCCGGACCTCACATCCAATGTCCTGATTCACATCGTCGAACCATCACTGGATTTCATGACCGATGGTCAGGGTGTGGCACACCTGGGTCCGCATCGCCTCCAGAATCCCGAATCGCTCCACTGGCAGGTCCGCCTCCCCGAAGCCATCTTCGCCCTGTCGCCCTTGCAGTACAACCCGGAGCAGCCTGGCGCGAGACGCCAGTTCGAACTCGAGACTGACGCTGAGAATCGTATCCGCGTAGAGCTGGAGAGCCGTACCGAGGGAATCATGCTCCACCTGACGCTGCTGCGTATCGGCGGCAGCGAGACTCTCCAGCGCGCGCGCCTGGTCATCACTCAGGGAGCATTGATGTCCCAAACTGTCGAAGCCAAAGGTCCGGCGACATGCACGGTCACCGGTCTGTCGGCAACGGAGCCGATTGGCATACGGGTTTTTGCGGAGTGATGGGCATGGTCCAAAACTTCAGGAGGATCGAGGAGATCGAGTTGGCAAAGGGTAATGTGGCGCGGCCGCCCTCGGCCGCGACGGCAGGCGAAGCCTGCCGTCCCTTCTGGCGAGTTACGCCGGCATTGCTGCGAAACCAGATCGTCGCTGAGCGACGAACGCGGGCGGGGGCGCCCGCGCCACATTTGGTGCCCTTTGGCAGGAACGCGGATTCTCGACAGTAATGTGACGGCGTGACCCTATGACCTCCCCTCACCCCGCCCCCCTCTCCCCGCTGGCGTTCACGCTCGCCTATCAGCAGTACCGTAGCGAGGCGTCGCGAATTCCCTTTGCCGACACACGTCTTCTGAAGGCGGCGCAGTTCTGGAGGGCGAACGCCGCCGTGCTGGATAATCCTGCGTACGTGACGTACCGGTTGGAGGACATCCCCCCACTTCTGGCCGCACTGAACCCGGATCAGCTCGACGACGTCAGGCCGACGGAATTGGAGGAGGTGGCTGAGTTTGTTGAGCGAGCGGGACCGATTGTCATTCCATCCCCTGCTGAAACTCCGTTGTCCCCGGACCCGGCGAATTCAGTAGTGGGAATTCCAACGGCATCGGCAGCAATCTGGGAACACGCCGCCAGACAATGGCTGTACGTCGGCGAACTATCCCGCGCTGTGGCTGCTTTGGAACGGAGCGGGCATTCCGCTTCCATTGCCTCGGACGAACTCGCTTCGATCCTGGCTGACTGCGACACGCACGACACCACAGAAATCCCCGGGATCGTGGCATCGCGAGTGGAATCGTCTCATCCCGCATTAGCCCGCTGGCTGCGCGATTTCGACGCCGTGTGGACCGCCCAGCGCGTGAGCGGCGATGCCAATCGGGCGCTCTGTCTTCTGGTCGAGTATGACGCCAACGGCTCACCCGTGCGGGGGCGGCTGCGCCGTCTGGAGGGAAAAGTCGACGCGCTCAAACGCGACGCCGACTCCGACGAAGTCACTTTCCACCATCAGGTCAAAAGCCCTGACGATCCGTTCGTGGGGACTGTCTACGCGGCGTTCGATGTCTTGCGCCGGATCGACAATCGCCGCGCAGCCACGGTCTCCACTGGTCCCCGCTACCGTGGTCGTTTCACCTTCGAGCGAGATAGCGGCGAAACCTACTCCGGCGATTCGATCGGTCTGTCGGCCTTCGCCGTTGCCTACGGCGACCAATGGGGACGCGAGGTTCACCGCGAGCGCCGTCTGATCGGCCAGACCGTCACCTTCACCGGTGGGATCGGCCCGGACGGTTCTGTTCAGCCGATCTCTCCCGATTCACTGCCGCTCAAGGTTGAGCGAGCGTTCCACTCCCCGATCACGCATCTGATTGTGCCCGAAGCCAATCGCAAAGCCGCCGAAGCCGAGGCCGGGCTCTTGCGGCAGGCCCACCCGCACCGCCGCCTGCACATCATCGGCGTCGAACGCCCCTCCGACATCATCGCCGACCACAACATCTTCCACACAGAAAAGCTCTGGCCCGGCGAATTCGCCATCCGCAAGGCGGCCAAGTACTCGCGGAGCGTGAAAGTGCACGTGCCGGTGCTGGTGGTGCTGGGGTATTTGCTGCTGTGTCTGATCGAACCCCGTGCCTGGCCCCTGTTCGACCGCAACCCCCAGTACCTGCACCTGAGAACGGACGGTTTCGACATCCTCAATGCCGACCACACCCGAATCGGGTCAAAGACGTTTCCTTGCGAGTGCGACACTGTCGAATCGCGCTGGACAGTGGGGGATTTGGACAAGGATTCGAGGAACGAGTTCGCGTACATCCTGAAAGCGGTGGAAACATCGCCGTGTTCCCTGAACGCCGTGCTCTTCGTCTATGACGACGACAATCGCCGCCTCTTTGACCGATCTTGCGTCATACTGGGAGAGTATCCAGGAGATACATCGCTCCAGAAGCCCTATCGACCGGGCTACGTGGATTTCATCGACCTGGGTGACAGCGCCATCGTCCGCACCGGTGTTACAATCTCCAATATGGCGCGCACTCACATGAAGTTCTGGAGTCGCACAGGCGATCAGGTGGGGTGGTACATTAACCAGGGATTCGGCGGTGACCCGCCTGGAAGGATCTACTCTCAGGGGCGCGACGGGCTCTGGCTGGCGGCATACAACAACCGCATGAAAAACAGTGCCGGTAAGGCAGGGCAGGCGTTGTTCAAGCTGCGGCCGACCGGGAGCCGTGGTGTTTCGCCTCCATATCTCCCGACGCCCGACGGAGATGTCAGCAAGTGCCAGCGGGGCAACCAACTTCAGTACATCGTCTTCCCCCCCACAGACGTAGTGGATGTTTCCGTAATCCCCTATGCCGGGATACGGGGCATCGTTCCGGAGCCGGACGGAGGTCTTCATGTCGCCATTGCTCACGGCGGGCCGCCGCACGACGCGGAGGTGTGGTACTATGTCAATCGAGAGGGCCGTGTTTGGAGTCTCCAGGAGGACGATTACTTCTGGCCTGTCCGGGACAGTCTTGTGGCCGAAGGCAAGCTTCCTCAGGTAGACCACGACCGGTATCGCCAGTCTTTGCTTGAATCCGTCATGTATTGGACCGACTCGGGCTGGGTGACGGAAGGGCGGCTCCGTCGTGCTACTTCTAGCCCTCAATAATTCTCCACAGAATCTGCAATTGGTTCCTACTGCAATAGTGCCTGCTCGGGAACAATCTGCCCTTGAGCAGGAGCGGTGATCTTGGATCGAGAGACTTTATCAGCGCCTCGGAAGGTCGAGAGCGCATGGAAACTGAGAGCGAACCCTTACACTTGGAGGTACCTGTGAGCAAGCTCTGTAACCGCCGTTTGTTGCGGGCAATCGTTCCGGCGTTGTTGATCGTATCCGTACCCGTTTCTCTGTACGGTGCCCATGCCCGCGAGCCTCAGTTGTTGACGAATGGGATGAGCATGGACCGCGGTGGGCGGCATGACGTCAGTCTTCAGGAACTCTCCCGAATGCCCATGAGCTTCACGGAGAACTGCGGGCAGTGGGATGACTCCGTTTGTTTCCGCACACAGGTGGGCAACGTAACCGCATGGTACACCGGCAGCAGTGTCTATTATCAATTCACGCGGTATCTCGAGGGGAAGCGCGCCGACACACGTTCTGACATCGGGCACCGCAGCGGCCGCGGCGTCGAGCAGTTGGTTGTTACCACCTCGCTCGTTGGCGCCAATCCGAGCGCACTCGCCGTCGGTGAGGGCATAATGGGACAAATGACCAATTACTACGTTGGGAACGCCCCGGCGAAGTGGCAGACTGACGTGCCAAGTTACCAGAGCATACGCGTCGAGGAGGTCTACCCTGGAATCGACCTGCGGTACTATGGCAGCGGAGGGCGGCTTGAGTATGATTTCGTGGTCCACCCTGGGGCGGACCTTTCGCGCATCCAGATTCGTTATACAGGCGCAAAGTCGCTGGTGGTCGGACCTGGAGGTGACCTGCTCGTTGAGACACCTTGGGGACGCATGGGTGAACTCAAGCCGATCATCTATGTGGAAGAGGGTGGCTTGCGCAAAAGTGTCCCCGGTGAGTTTGTGTTGATTGGCGGGAATACGTTCGGGTTCGAACTCACCGGTGATTACCCCACGGACGTGCCGCTTGTGATCGACCCCGTCATGTTGCTGTCCAGCACTTTCTTGGGCGGCACGGCCTGGGACTTCAGTGTTGGGATCGGCCTGGACGACGCCGGGAACATCTACACGGCGGGGCGGACAACTTCCGCTGACTTCCCGCTGGCGAATGCATTCGATCCAACTCACAATGGCGGCACTGATTTCTACGTGGCGAAGTTTCTGCCGTCTGGCGGTGGCTTGATCTACAGCACCTATCTTGGCGGAAGCGGGACAGAGGAGCACGGCGGTCTGTTCGTGGACAGCAGTGGCAATGCCTACCTGACGGGAACAACGAATTCGAGTGATTTCCCCACAACTGCCAATGCGCTGCAAACCGCGTATGCCGGGGGGGTCAACGATGCCCTCGCCGCAAAGCTGGATCCGTCGGGAGTTCTTATCTACTGCACATATCTTGGAAGCAGCGGCGATGACGGTGCATCGGGCATAGCGGCGGACGCAGCAGGAAATGCGTACGTGGCCGGGAGTGCAGGTGCGGCCGACTTTCCGCTGGTCAACCCCTATCAGGGCACTTGGCAGGGCGGCTATCATGATTGCTTCGTCGCGAAGCTGAACCCGACAGGCACGGCACTACTTTACAGCACGTTCCTCGGGGGATCCAGCGACGATGATCCGATGGGGATTGCCTTGGACAATAGCGGGAATTTCTATGTCACGGGCGAGACCTCGTCGGGCATCATAGGTCAGACATCGCCGGGCGATTTCCCGACGACACCTGGAGCATTCGACAGGACCTACAACGGCGGTACATTCTGGACGGGCGATGTCTTCGTAACCAAATTCAGTCCGTCCGGGGATCAGTTGTTGTACAGCACGTATCTGGGTACAGGGGGAGACGACTACGGTACGGCGATCGCGGTCGATGCTGTTGGGAGTGCTTTTGTCACCGGGATTACGGACGGCACGGGCTTTCCAACGATGAATCCTTACGACGGGACGTTGAGCGGACCATATGACATGTTTGTGACAAAACTGAATCCGGCTGGCAGTGCTCTGGTCTACAGCACGTACCTCGGAGGGAATGGTGGAGACGGTGCGGGCAAAATCGCACTTGATCTGTATGGTAACGCCTACGTTGCGGGCAGTACCTCGTCCCCTGACTTCCCGACCGTCGAACCTTACAGCGGCACTTTGAATGGTCCCTCGGACGCTTTTGTCACCGCGTTCGCAGCTTCCGGCAATGCGCTGGTGTTCAGCACCTTCTTGGGAGGAAGCGCTGACGACTGGGGTGGGCCCATCGCCATAAGTCAAGATGGCATCGTGCACGTGGCGGGTAGCACCCAATCCAGCGACTTCCCGACACGCTACGCGTACGATAGCACTTACAACGGCGGCCGGGACGCCTTCCTCGCCGAGTTTTTCATCGGTTGCCCACCACCGCGGCCACCTGACGCCTGCTGGGACCGCAAGGCAGACGTCAACTGCGACGGGGTCGAGGATGTGTTTGACGTAATCTACCTGATCGACTACGTGTTCAGTGGTGGTCCTCCACGCGTTCTGTGCCCGCAGAAATAATGGTCCTGCTAAAGTAGGGCTTTGCGGGATCTTCGAGGGAACGCCCCGCCTCCCGGCCGATGCCGGGGGGCGGGGGTTCCGTTTGGGAGACACGTCCTCGTCGGGTGGGTGCTCTACACCCACCATTTCGTCGCGACTGCCTTGCCCACCGTCCAATGTCTCTGCGAACCGGTTAGCCAAGCGGCACTGCGTCGCACGCCCCAAGAGGTGGGTGCAGAGCACCCACCCTACAGCCGTCTCATTCCCATTCGATGTCAGCGCCTACGCTCTGTTCCGACAGTCGCTTCTCCTGGTAGAATCCCTTCTCGACGAATGATCGATACGTCGAATACGACCATTCGCCCGGCTCGGCAGCCAATCCGTGTTTCACGGGATTGAAATGGATGTAATCGATGTGGCGCCGCAGATCCTCCTCGTTGCGGATGGCGTGTTCCCAATACCGCCGCTGCCAGACTGTCCTCTCCGCATGCCGCGGCGGGCTGTCGTGACGGATTTGCTGGAGCGCTATGAGACAGACCATCCGCCACCAAACGGGAGAACCGCGCCTTGATCAGCCGCCATCGCGTTGGGAAATCAGCATCGCCCTCCGGCAGTTTCCAGATACAATGGAGGTGATCCGGCAACAATACCCAAGCCGGCGATTCAAAGGGAAAGCGCACACGTGTTTCCTGGATTGCGGCCCGCAGCGCCAGGCGGCAAGCGTCTTGACAGAGAATCGGCCTCCGGTCATACGTTACGACAGTGAAAAAATACGTGCCGCCGGGGATGCGCACTCGGCGGTATTCGGGCATACGGGAGAGTATCGCCGTTGGGGCGAGTGGTTCAAGAGAAATCGTGGGTGCGACGGGTACGCGCCGAGCCAGGTAGGGTGGGTGCTCTGCACCCACCACTGAGCGAACAGAACGATTTTGCGATCGGGATGTGCGTTTCAACAAAACGGTGGGTGCAGAGCACCCACCCCTCGAGTTTGGCCTTTAACTAGACAATTTGGG